>ERZ761607.919-NODE-919-length-41625-cov-50.342314_pt1:0-35000 | contig 41625 bp, 40 predicted proteins | sample MGYA00511164_ERZ761607 | MGnify/ENA primary metagenome ERZ761607 (study PRJEB28899, sample SAMN02445080) | bioreactor sludge metagenome | biome: EBPR sludge | place: Australia: Brisbane, Thorneside Wastewater Treatment Plant | collected 2011-06-22 ...
ACCTGTAAGCGATGTTCTGTCGTTAACCTGTCCGCGATGTATTGCGTAATACCTTTTGAACCACAGAGAACACAAAGACCACAGAGCACGAGCTTAGCCCTTCGTGTTCTTAGTGGTTAAATAAAATTAACGCAATCACTTAGATAAACGCTTGCACACAATCAGGCTTGCTGACTCCCAATCCATCGATAATAAAACACTAGATCCAAGAAGAATCAGAAACGGGCTTATAGCTCCACCCCAAAGCTGAGGCACGAAGCTTGAAATTCCTAAATTTAGAGCAATTGAAAGTGCACAATAGAGATAAAAAATAGGTCTAATTCTATAGAGTAAAAACAAAACTCCAAGCGATATAGTTGTCTGTATTATATAAGGAATACCATGGGCAACCATGACTGAGGATTCTGCAAGAAGTGCAGAAAATAATCCTAAAAGAGAAAAACCTAATGCAATTAATCTTACCTCTTTAAAAAAGCAAAAAAATACTCCTATAAATAAACTAAAGATCCCATAAGAGAAGCTTGGATAGGAAAGGATCGATATATACCATTCTCTTAAAACTGACCTATCGAAAACATTTCTTATAAGATGTGGTGCCCTTTTGTAGCCATCAAAAAAGGCTTTCTTAAAACTTTCGATTCGATCCTTTATGACTCCGCTAAGTCCAACTTTTTGATAGTACTTTAAGCATGCCTCTTTTAATGTAATTACTGGTGTAGGAAAAGCGTAAGACCCTTCTCTACAAAGAATCACCCTGTGATAAAGTCCAGTTTGATTAGAGTTTTCTTTTAGATAAATGTTATGAGGAATAGTTACTAGAAAAAATGCTACAAGAAACTTATAAATTCTTCTTTCCTTAAGGAGATCTTTTAGAAACCACAGTATAATAAACAACACTCCAAACTGCCCTCCTGAATGACAAAGTACTGCCAAAGCAGCAGAAATCCCTCCTAATATTGGATTTACCCTAAAGAGTGTTAAAGCTGCAAAGATATAAGTCATTGAAGCAAGTTTAGGCCAGGTATAGATGGTGTTTGTTATAAAAAATGGGCTAGTTAAAAGAGTTAGAAGAATCAGAATCCTTGGGACTTTATTTTTGATTCCAAGCTCACCTATTAGAAATTGATTAATAAAAACCCATAGTAGTGAGCTTAAAAAAATTATCCTTAAAAAATATTGCTCTTTTGAATGCTCAAGAATTTTTCCAATCCAAGCATTTAAAAGTCCTAAGAATATCGGTCGATCGCCTACACTCCATAGCTGCTTTTTATCGGGGTTAAATCCCGTCTCTAGAGGTAGTTTTTTATAGAAATTATCAGAGACATACCATTGAAGCACATGATCAGGTACTGGATAGATACTTACAGCTCTTGCGATCTCAAAATCATCTGTGCTCTTTACTTTCGAAAGGAAAAGATGACTAAATGTAAGATAGATCATAATTACAGCTAAAGCGGTAGTAACCAACCCTCTATTTAGCCGAACAAAAAAAAGACTAAGTACTAATGGAGAAAGTGCAATCCAAAGAGGAGCCTCTAAGATATAGTAAATAATCGCGCAAACTATATGCAAAATTGAGCCGCGCACTAAAGCAGCAGCAAAGTCATCAGAACGTCTGAATCCAACAAAAAGTAGTAAGAACCCAAATAAGAGTGACAAACACCACATATCTAAACATAGACACAAGAAAAGATCTGCTACTTGATTGAAGATTTATCCAAGCTTACTATTGGTGCTTATGGAAGGAATTGGGGTAGGAAAAGAAGACACGATATACCGCACACGGTTTGCCGAGCATGAAGATATTGTGAGAGAGAAAACATGGAAGATTCTTTGTGATGGTTTTTTTCAAAAATTCATTCCTGAAAACGCTGTACTTTTGGATCTTGGAGCTGGTGACGGAAAATTTATTCGGAATATCAAGGTTAAAAAAAAGATTGCTGCAGATCTAAGTCCTCATGTTCTTGAGCTAAAAGGAGAAGGAATTGAGGTTATTCAGGCTCCTGCTCATGAGCTCTCTTTACATATGAATTCTAAGGTAGACTGTGTTTTTATGAGCAATTTCCTAGAGCATATGAACTCTAAAAAAATGGTTCTTGATGTTCTAGCTGAGTGCTACAAAATTCTTAACCCTGGAGGACAAGTCATTGTTCTTCAGCCTAATGTAAGGTACGCAGGAGCAGCATACTGGGATTATATTGATCATCATGTTGCCCTCACTGAACATAGCTTAGTTGAGGCTCTTGAGATCTGCGGATTTAAAGTCACTAAGCTAATCCCAAGGTTTTTGCCCTATACAGCAAAGTCAACAGGTGGGAGCCTAGTGCATACTTTTGGAGATATCCTAGTTAAACTTTATCTGAAGCTTCCATTTCTTTGGAGATTTTTTGGAGCTCAAACTTTGGCGATAGGAAAGAAAGAGCTCTGACAAAAAGACAATAGTAAGCTTTACTTATCAGGTTAAACAGTTTGAGAGGAGCGCTCGGCTCTTCACCTGGAAAAATAATCCTATCAGTCATACTAAGCACAATAGCATGATCCCCTACTACCCTATCTGACTGAATTTTTGTGCGTTCAACCCAGAGATTTGGAAGCTCACAAAGTAGCTTAAAGTAAGTTTTTAGTTTTTGAATTATCCACCCCTCTTTTAGGCTTTGTAGTATTACGACAAGTTCAACAAAAACGAGATAAGGAGACAATAAAAATAAAGAGCATACAGAATAATTGGTGAGTAACACCTTATATCTATTGAGCTCCATCAAAAACCACTTATAACTTCCCTTTGTAAAGTTATATTTATGAAATACCTTGGCACTTGGACAAAGTACAACTTTATATCCAGCAAGCTTTACTCTCCATGAAAGATCAAGATCTTCATGATATGCTTTAAAGTGCCCTCTAAAAATTTCACTGTTCATTGCTGATGCCCTTAGACATAGCGCTGCTCCACTTGCATATCCAATTTCTGTTATTGATGATGGAATCTCACTACTTCCATCCCCACTAACATAACCAAAGCCTCCAAAGTGAAGTTTATTTCCCTTGGTGTTGATTTTATTTTTATCTGAAAGTCTTAGAATTAATGGTTGAGAGATTCCGATCTCTGTATCAGATTCCATTAATTCAATAATGTTATCTATACAATCTCGGTCAATCTCAGTATCTGGGTTCAAGAGAAATATATAATCATACCCGGGATTGTTTTTTTGCAGTTGGTTATTTGCCTCAGCAAACCATAGATTTTCTCTATTTTTAATAACTTTATATCCAAAGCTCTCTATAATTGAGACTGATTTATCGGTTGATGCATTATCACAGAAAAGAACTTCGCAATCTTTGTAATTAAGGTTATTTAGTGAACTTAAAAGTCGGGGTAAATCAGACTCGTTGTTAAATGTAACTATAAATATTGCTACTTTGGGCACCCTAAGGAGTGGTATATACCACACACTGGAGATCATTGAATATAGAAGCTTGTGGGGTCAAAGAAACACTTTTGTTTTTGAACACAGAGTACTCAGAGTTACACAGAGCTCAATGCCCTGCGAAACTCTGCGTCCTCTGCGTTTAAACCCTATTCAGGGTATACTTACTTTAAACAGAAACTACCCTACTACTACCCTTCCAGTACTCTTGGTAGTTAGAGCCACGGGAAACTGGCCTTGAACTAGGTGGTAGCATCTGAATCAAAAGTGGTACAGGAAAATCAGAGCCAATTACTATCCCTTCACCTGGAGAAAATGTTGCTACATTTGCTATAGAATCTAAAGAGGCACTTCCAGATGCTTTTTCTACAAGGGATACGTCGTTTTCGCTAGTTAATCTATGAATTATTATGGTTCCCATCTGACTAAGTACACTTTCAGGTATATCGCGTGGTCTTTGAGTGGCAAGACAAGCGGTAAGTCCATATTTTCTTCCCTCTTTCGCAATTAGTGAGAAAGAATTTAGAGAAAATGAATTTAGATCATCAGCGCTCCCGGAATTAATAAACTGATGCGCCTCATCAACAATTACTAATGTTGGTTTTGTGACCATGTAGTTTTTTCTTGCCCTATCAAGAAGTCTTCTTCCAAGAGCATTCATCACGGTCTCTCTAACACCATAAGCAAATGAAAGATGTTCTAGGGAAACGCATAAGACCTGCTTTCTTGGTTCTTTTATAAATGCATCAATTACAGCTAAGAGTGAATGTTGATCTTTTTCAGGTCTAAAGATCGGTGCTAGCTGAGGATTAGAAACAATATCTTCTACCCTGCTTATTAGAGTTGCACACAAGGATTGATCTACTCCATTTGGTCCACCCCAAATATTTGGCTCCACTGGGCTGCTCTGTGGATTCACACACTCATTATGAATTTGAGCTGCAAGCTTTCTTACATCAAAGTTTGCTCCTTGACCTTCTATAATAGCTATGTGCCTACCATAGGCTTCATTAAATTCTTTTTTATCTCTGTGAGCTTTTAAAATAATTCCGCCTGGTGCTAGGTTTGGCTCAAGCTTAGCTAGTTTTAAACTTTTAATTGCTGCACGAAGTTTTGGAGCCTGCGCTTCTCCACTTGGGCGAAAAATTGTAAAAAGATCCCCTTCTGTTAATTCCCAGTATGGTAAACTTACTGGGGTTATATGAGGCTCGACCTCGCCAACTCCCAAAGAGACATGGGAAACCCCTTTTTTTAAAGTTGAATACTCACCTGAAGGATCAAATAAAATTACCTTACCCTGATACTTTGCACATTCTTCAACAAGGCGGGCCACACTCCAACTTTTTCCCCCTCCTGTTGTTCCAACTATTGCTAAGTGTCTTCCAAAAAGTCTTTCTGGAGAGAATGAAAGAGGGATGTCATATCCGAATAGCTTACAAAGATCCAAAGAAACCTGATCATGCTCATTAGATCCTAGCTCTGCTACTGCACGAATAAGTTCGGTTGTAGCAAAAAAAACTCTGTCACCAATTGAAGGAGTATGAAGAACTCCTGAGTGAACAACTGCTGGATCAAACTCAACTGATGAAAATAGATTAGCCTTTGCTATACTTTCTCCTGAGTCTCTATTAAGAATAACTTCTGAAACCCTTCCAACAACTCCGGCACCTTCGTATTCTGCACAAACATAATCACCAACTCTTGGAACAGTCTCCATGCAAAGCATTTCGATAGTTGAGTGAGACGCTTTTGAAACGTTTCCGATAAAATGAGATAGCCAATTCATTAGAGCTTACCGTTTAAGTACCAAAATATCGGATCTCAAACCACCTGAGATTCTATTCCAACCCCTCAGGGGTCGATTTGCGGAGTTGCGATTTTCACGCAAGTGAAAATGCCAAAAACTCTGCGGGGGTGAAAACAAGTAACCGTTCAAAAAATAAACAAAGCTGATTAGGCTTTGACCACAAAGAATTACCGAAAACATACCCTGAATATCGACTGATGCTCGAAAGAAATTATACAATTCGACCCCTTGAACGGTTACCATTATAGTGAAGATGCTCCAAGTAGCTTAAGTGCTTCTGCATTATAGCAGTTAGGCAACCTACCTGACTCGATAAAAGATATAGCTTCCTCTGTAAGATCAATACAGCGTTTTATAATCTGCTCTTCCTCAGCTGTTCTTGCTGGCTCTACCTCCCGACCTAAAACACAGTGGAGTCTTATGACATCCTTAGTAACTGATTTATCTGCAGCATGCCTATCGGGTGTCGAGGGTTCTATTATCTGGCAATCACCCGTTACACCCATAAGCCTATGAATAGTACCTACTGGAAGAGGCAATACTGAGCCTGGTTCCAGGATGGTTGTTGCAACCTCTTCTCCAACAACTGCAAGTGCCCAAGATTTTCCTCTAAAACCGATCCAAGTTTCACTTTTTTCTAGATGATACTGTAAACTAAGGCAGCCTGCTCTTCCGACCTTTGGTTCAAGAACCTTGAGGGTATATTTATGTGAGGTGTCGTAGCCCCAGATAACTTTTTCATTACCCCAGACCCAAGAATCAATCTTCAAACAACTACTCCAAGAAACTGAGCGATTTCACCTAAGATCTCTTTAACTTCTGGAGACCACGAATCAATGTCAGATCTAAATTCTCTTACATCAGGAACAACAAGTGCACAGGATAAAAACTCTTTCTTTTCTGAACTAAGTACTCTTATACCTCTATGCTCGAAACTAAATGAAAATAAACTTGATGGAACTCTCAAGGAAGCACAAACTCCAAGCATTGTTCTACTTTGAAAGTCATGTCCCCCGGCGCAAAGAACTAGATCAGGTCTATTTTGTGATAGATAACGATCCAATCCAGCTTTAAGTCTGATAACTGAGCCATTCAATCTTCTTGCAAATTGCTGATGACCTCTATGATTCGAATCAAATGCTCCATATCTTCTTGAAAATGTTTCTTTTGCTTCCTCAACTAGACCCTCAGAAGAATCATTTAAAAAGTTTGGCATTATACAGGCTGAGAGTTCTTGGATATTTACCCCTGCCCATTGAGCCATCTGTATCTGCTCCCATGTCCATTCTGCACAGGTTGAAACTTTTCGTCTCCAACCTACCTCCTCATCTCTATCGCTAACTGAAAAAACTCCATTATCAATAAGATTAGTTACTGTAGATTTACCAGAGATATATCTCCCAAAAAGATGTATCAAGCCTGCTTCATTTGAGAAACGTCCATATGGGGCAAAAGTCAATATCTTCATAGTGGCCTCACTGAGACAGGTTTTCTCACAGCTGAATCACGATGGATTATGTACCCAATCAAAGAACTAGGATCAGAAACTGAGAGAATCATCGAATATATAACTCCTCTTGGGCCAGTAACTTCTTTTCCAACTTTTGCGTACCAATCATCCTGGATCTGTATCTCTTTAACTTCCCATGGGGCTAAAGGATCAAGTGTTATTGCCTGTTCTCCACATTTCCAAGTGCAGCTTTGAGACTGCTCGGTTGGATTAATTACTATTACAGAGCTTGAAATCTTAGAGTCCCGAATCAAAACTCCATTTCTAGGAGCTGCACCAACTTTAGTAGGCCGGTACCTGACGACATCGACTCTTGATTGAAGTTCAAAAAAACATTGTGACTCAGCCAATGACTCTCTTGTTTGATTAGTTGACAGCTCAAGTGCCACCCCACAAAGAGCAACCTCGCCAGGGAAAGCTGACTCAAGCATTATCCCACCAGGTTGATTTAACCTTACCCCATCAAGAGCAACTGCTTGAGGCTCTTTTTGAAATCTTGTTAGTATGACTTGAGCAGGGTACGGCGCGGACACACCAGTTGAGCATCCAAAGAAATGCACTGCTGTTTTCGTAAGAGCACTCTCCATTCCAAATCCTACCCATGTGATTCTTCTATCCATCTTAGCTTCCCCACACAGTAGTTGATTCTTCCTCATCCATCGAAACTAAGCTTTCAATTACTAGGAATCCGACATTTGATCTTCCTTTTACTAAGAATCGCAAATGTCCTAGCCCAGCATGAGATTCTAAAACTTCCTTAAAGGCAGACTCAATTGAAAGACATCTACTTGCGAATGGTGGAATGTCAAATGAAGCATCAGGACTTCTGCTATCGATGAAGAGTCTTCCCTTAATACTTACTGGATTTTCGGATAGATTGACTGCTACCAATAGATGAGACCGTTCACTTGAAAGTCTAAGTGGAAAGAATCCACTATTCTCCCCACGAATTACTGATAGCTCACCAAGCATTGAGATCTGATCTTTACTTCCAAGGCGGACCAAAATTCCACTTTCATGATCACCTCTAACGGTGAGGGTTCCATGGCGAATACCTGATTCAAATCCTAAGCCACCTAAAAATGGATCAAGCTCAAAGCACACAGTAGATCTCGGTTCAACAGTTGCTTTGACATTGTTAATTACTCTTCCTTCTGAATCTTTGAATTCGATCTCATAGTTAGTTGAATTCTCTGTCTCAGGAGAAATAATCAGGAGACTTTCTCCAAATGGGTCAGATGCAAACCAGAAGCGTTTTTCAAACATATAACACAGTTCTTCTACCGTAGGTTTAATCTGTATGAAAGCTTTATGAGCACTGATTACTTTAAATTACTTAAACAAAATTTATGCCACAATATTCTCCCAATAGTTTCAATATCTTAGCTCCATCTCAAGATTTTTCGTATTTCTGTCGATATTGAAGGTGTGAACACGTGGATCAAGGAAAACTATACTCACGTCATTGGAGGGTTCCTGGTATCCATTCTTTTTGTTCTTTTTCTGACTGTAATTTTTAAGGACTCTTTCTTTGGCCTATATTCAAGACTTGGCCTTGCTTACTTTCTAGAAGATGCAACTGGTATCTATGCTGATTGCAGTAAAGCTGAAAATAGAAATAATAGATTTTGCAATAAAGATATGCTTCCATCATATCAGCGAGGAGATGGAAAAAAATTCACTAAAGAAAAATCCTCTCTGCCTTTTAGTTTGACTGGTAGGTGATTGAATATTTGGAGGTCACCCCTAAGAGAATTTATGTCTGGTCAGTCTTTAGACTGACCTAAATATAGGTCAGGTTGAAAACCTGACCAGGCATAGATAGGCCGACCCAAGATACTTACGCTTCTTAAGAAAGTCGCTCTTTAACTGCGGAAATATACTCCTCTGTAGTAACCCATTTTGCATTATTACCAACACAAAGTGCTAAGTCTTTAGTCATCACTCCCGCTTCAACTGTTTCAATACAGGCTTTTTCAAGTTTTGCTGCAAACTGGCAAAGCTTATCATTGCCATCAAAAACACCTCTAAAGTGAAGTCCCCTACTCCATGCAAAAATTGATGCTATAGGATTTGTCGAAGTTTTTTCACCCTTCTGATACGCGCGATAATGCCTAGTTACAGTTCCATGCGCAGCTTCTGCTTCAATGGTCTTTCCATCCTCTGTCATCAAAATTGATGTCATTAATCCCAAAGAACCAAACCCTTGTGCGATCGAATCACTCTGAACGTCACCATCATAATTTTTTAGAGCCCACAGGAATCCACCTTCAGATTTAAGGGCATAAGCAACCATATCGTCTATAAGACGATGCTCGTAGGTTAATCCTTTCTCCTTAAACTGTGATTCGTATTCTTTAAATACTTCAGCAAATATCTGCATGAATGTTCCATCGTAGGCCTTTAGAATCGTATTTTTTGTCGAGAAAAATACTGAAACCCTACTTGTTAGGGCGTACTGAAAGACACTTCTTGCAAAGCTTCTTATCGATTCGTCAGTATTGTACATCGCTAAGCCTACACCAGCTTTAAACTTTGCTACTTCTAAAGTTAATGTTTCCCCACCACTATCAGGAACAAACGTCAATTTTAAAGTTCCTGGCTCAGTAAATCTTTTATCAACTGCCTGATACTGATCCGCAAAGGCATGTCTTGCAACCGTAATCGGTTTATTCCATGAAGTTACTAGTCTTGGAACATTTTTACAGATTATTGGCTCACGAAATACTGTGCCATTTAGAATGTTTCTAATTGTTCCATTTGGAGACTTCCACATCTTTTTAAGGTTGAATTCTTTAACTCTTCCCTCATCAGGGGTGATAGTTGCGCATTTAACCCCGACACCATACTTTTTTATCGCATTTGCAGCGTCTTTTGTTACCTGATCATCAGTTTTATCACGGTTCTCTATTGAGAGATCGTAGTATTCGATCTTTACATCAACAAATGGAAGCACAAGGGATTCTTTGATCCACTTCCACATAATCCGTGCCATCTCATCGCCATCTAACTCTACAATTGTACTCATTTCTCAACTCCCACTGCTAACACAAGCGCCTTATCATCACTAGATTCAGTCCCAGCTAATATACTCGTCCCTGGCTCAAGATGAAGTCTAGTGTCTAGAACCTGCATTCCTGAACCATCTGTCCACCTAAACCATAGGCAAACCCTTCCGTCATCCTTATAAAGAGGTCTTAGCTGAATCTTGTCTCCTGATGCAAATTTTAATGTACCTTTCGATTTCATGGTAAATCGACCAGTTCGTTCTTCAGCTAACCTAAACGTTTTAAATGGAAGTTGTTTTAACTGCCCAGATAGATCTTGTATTGACTGGTCTATAGAAAACTCTCCCTCGCCAGAGAGAGCAGAAACAGAACGTACCCTCACGACTGTCTCCTGATCTGCAAAGAGCGTGCTTACTAACAATAATAGGCTTAATAGTCGCATCCCTCTAAACTACTGCGGAAATGCCCCAGAGGGAAAGGCTTTCTCGATACTTACTAGATCAGAAACATTAGGAGTTGGAACTTTTCGCTTAGTAACCCATAAAATTGGGGCATCTTGTGACTTTATTATGTTTACCTTACCTGCACTCCTGACCCAATCAACGTTTAGAGCTTGGGAACCTGCAAGTGCAGTGGTAGGCTTTATTAATAGCTCATTATCGGTTCTTACTGAAAACGCAACTAAAAGCAAAGCACAAGTTGCTCCTACAAACGCCCAAGGAAGATGAGGCTTGGCAACCTCGACAGTTTGAGGATAGCTGAATTTCTCTCGATATTTTTCTTGCTCAATTCTAGCTGATACGTGTGTAAATAGATCAGCTTTTGGCTTAATTGATTCCTTAGAACATTCACAGATAAGCTTTGAAAGAGTTTCCGATGAGTCAATTGACTTAGGATACCAAATTTTTACAAGAGCTTTCTCAAGTTTTGAAGCTTCGCCATCTGAGCATCTTTGAAGGATTCGTCCTATCATTTGCCCATGAATCCTAAAAGCTGCTCTCGTGCGTAAAATAATCTACTCATTACCGTTCCTTGAGATACCCCTGTTACTTCGGCTATCTCTTCATAAGATAATCCATCTACCTCTCTTAGCAAAAGCGCCTCCCTGTGTTCTGGAGAAAGTCGCTTTAATCCTAAAGAAACCTGCGCCAGTTCGGAGCGAGCTTCTATTACCTTTTCAGGACTATCTTCTGATTTGACGAGATTCAAGGCGGTTTCATTCAAATCTTCTATATTTCTTTTGTTTTTTCTTACAAAATCAATTGAGAGATTATAAGAAATTCTAAAAAGCCAGGTTTTGAATGATGAATTTCCCTTGAAATTTCCAATACTTAAGAAGGCTCTTACAAGTGTCTCCTGAAGAATATCTTGGGCATCTTCTTCTCTTCCAACTATGCGGTAAATTGAGCGCAAAAGAGTCTCAAGATGAGGCTCAGTGAGCAGTCTGAAGGCATCCTGGTCACCATTTTGAGCATTACTAACCAGATCTTGGGGAACGACGGCAAGCTTACCCATGTGCCATATTCCAGTTTTTACCAATACCAACCGAGGCTACAAGAGGAACTAAAAGTTCAGCGGCATTTTCCATCTCTAGGGTTACAAACTCTCCAACTTTAGAAGCTTCGGATTCTTTTGCTTCGAGCACAAGTTCGTCATGAATTTGTAATATTAGCCTAGCAGGCAGTTGATCCTTATTGATTCGATCTCTTACTTTTTTCATAGCGATCTTTATGAGATCAGCAGCAGAGCCTTGAATCGGAGCATTCATTGCAACTCTTTGCAAAAACCCCTTATCCCTTTCTTCAACTGAAGATAGCACTCTTATCCTACCAAACATCGTACTTACACGGTTCTCTTTTTCAGCCTGCTCAAGTAATGAATCAAAGAGCTTCTTAACCCCAGAGAATCTATCAAAGTATGAATTAATATAGCTTTGAGCCTCACCAACAGGTATTCCAAGCTCCTTACCAAGTCTAAATGCACTCATTCCATAGATAATTCCAAAATTCATTGTTTTCCCAAGCCTTCTTTCTTCAGAGCTCGGAGTGCGCGAGATCCCTAATATCTCTTTTGCTGTTTGGGCATGAATATCCTCCCCTTTTCTAAAAGCTTCGATTAAAGCTTCATCTTCTGATAAATGAGCAAGCACTCGAAGCTCAATCTGTGAGTAGTCAGCGGATAAAAGAACACATCCTGATGGAGCAATAAATCCTTCTCTTATCCTTCTCCCTTCTGGGCTTTGAATTGGAATGTTTTGCAGATTTGGATCTGAACTTGAGAGCCTTCCAGTGCCTGTAACTGTTTGATGGAAGGTTGTATGAATCCTACCCGTAATTGGAGATACAGACTTTGGGAGAGCTTCTAAGTAGGTGGTCTTTAGTTTATAGAGAGTTCTATATCTTAGAATTGATGCAGGAAGTTCATGAACTTCCGCTAAAATTTCCAAAACTGATGAATCAGTAGAGATCCCTGTTTTTGTTTTTTTAAGCCCTTTTGTAGGGAGTCCAAGATCTTCAAAAAGCACCTTCGAAAGCTGTTTTGGTGAGTTCATATTGAATGAACCTCCTGCTAGCTCATAAACAGTCTTTTCAATTGATTCGAGCTCTAAAGAAAATTCTCTATTTAATCGATCTAAAAACTCTATATCAACTAGTACCCCAGTTCTCTCCATTTCACTTAAAATTGGAACCAATGGCATTTCGATCTCATCAAAAACCCTTTCTAGTTTAAGCTCCTTAATTTTTTCTGAGATTATAGTCCAAAGATCATAAGCTACCCTTGCGTCAGTACCTGCATAGGTCGCTGCATCTTCGATCTCAACCTCTGAAAAATCTGCCTTTTCACCAACAACCTCTTCGTAAGAGCCAGTCGTTGTTCCTAGATATCGATCTGCACAAACATCGAGTGAAAATGATCTTTCATCAGGATTAATAAGATAGGCTCCTATCATGGTGTCAACGATCTTATTTTTAGGATGAAGATTATGATTAGCTAATATTCCAAGATCATACTTTGCATTATGTGCTATCGCAGTTCTATCTATAAAAAGCTGGGAGAGAAAAGAAAGCAGAGTGTCAAGCTCAATCTGAGCTGAGCCGTTTTTATGTCCCACAGGCACATAATAAGTTTTGTCTTTAGTAGCGAAAGATGCCCCAACAATTTTTGCTTCAAGGGTATTTAAGGAAGTTGTCTCAAAATCAAAGGAAAAGATTTTAGATCCTAAGAGTTCACTTTTAAATGATTCAAAATCTGATAGTCTTACGGTCTTTACCTCGACCTTAGCTCCAGCAGCCTTTACCCTCTCACCAAGAAGCGACTGAAATTCAAGCTCAGCTGCAAGATCAAGCAGATCGCCCCCTGGCTCCTTTACGGAAAATGCTTCGCTTAGTTCATCTTTAGATAGTTCGCCAAGAGCTTTTCCATTTATTATTACAGGGGCATCTTTTTTTACCTCTACAAGAATCCTGCTAATTTTTAGATCCTCAGCGTGCGCTCTTAAGTTCTCAGCGACCTTTGTACGACTCCTAATCTCTTTATCATTCTCAATTCTTTGGACATTTTCTAGAATCTCTAAAGCCCCACCATATCGAAGCACCAGGTCACTCGCGGTTTTTGGACCAATTCCTTTAACACCAGGAATATTATCTGATGTATCCCCTGTGAGTGCCAAAACTTCTACGACTTTATCTGGTGGCACTCCAAACTTTTCAATTACTTCTGGCTCGCGGATCTCTTTATCCTTCATCGGATCAACTATGTAGGTTCGCTCATTAACGAGCTGCATTAGGTCTTTATCGCCTGATACAATGACTGGGCTCTCCACTTTTTGAGCCAAAGTTGCAATTACGTCATCTGCCTCAAACCCTGGTGACTCTAAAACGCATAAACCAAGAGCACTGGCTATCTTTCTAAAGTAAGGAAACTGCTCAATTAACTCTTGTGGCGCCTCGCTTCTATTGGCCTTATATTTATCATATAGATCATTTCTAAATGTAGTTCTTCCTGCATCGAATACAACTACGATTTTTTCATTTTTCTTTTCACGGATAAGCTTAAGAAGCATTTTGGTGAAGCCAAAAAGAGCATTAGTATGCAAACCACTTTTCGTGGTAAGGGGGGCTACAGCGTAAAAAGCACGGAAAATATACCCTGATCCATCGACTAAATAAGTTGCCATGCCCCAGTATAAATTAAGTAAAATAAAAAGTCTTACTTATGTCAAAGAAATATGGGTAATCTCAGCCTGTGGAAGAGAGGTTTCGCTCATTAGAGCATAAAAGATACTGGTTTAAGGAAAATGTAAAGAAAGTCAAAGCGGAACATCTTTATAACTCCCCAGGGCAAGATGAGTGGTCTTATGCTTCAGTTATAGAACATCTAGTAATTGTAGAGCGCGAAATTCTAAGCGCTAAAAACCTTGGTGCTTCAAAACACTCTTTAAAAGAAAAGTTTATGTTTTACATGGTCGGTGGAGTTATGACTTTTGGAATTAAAGTACCAGTTCCAACTGAAAAAGTTATACCAACCGGCAAAAAAACTCTTGAGGCATTGTTTGATGAGTGGGCCGAAATTAGACCTAGGCTTTTCTCATTTTTAGAAGAAGATAATGACTGTGCGATACTCAAACATCCGATCTTAGGACTTTGCAACAGAAGCGAAACTGCCTGGTTTTTAGATAAGCACCTTTTATATCATCAAGTTCGAGCCGCACGAGTATTTAAGCTTCGCTAAGCGATATACCAAGCCTTTCATTCAGCCCTTTTCGTAGCCGTTCTTTAAATCCATCTGGGAGTCTTGGTGGAGCCTGCAAAGTTTTTGCGACAGCTATGACTAGCTCATAGGTATCTACAAACGCCTGGCACTCTTCACATTGCTCAATATGTGAAGAAACTAAAGTAGCCTCATACTTAGAGAGATCTCCCTCTCTATAGTCTCCGTACAGCTCCTCTATATCGTTACATGTGATCTCCACTAACTGCTCCCTTAACATATGACCCCCAAAATCACTCATATGGGTAAGATGGGGGACGTTACATTTTCGGTGCATTTTTTTTACAAATTTAGTACATTTATAGAAACATCGAGTATTTTCAAGGCTTTATGAAATCAATTTGGGTACAAAACCAAGATAATCTTTCAAATCCTGAGGCTCTTCTATCGGGATATCTCCCTGGTGTAGACATCAACTCATGGCTTTTGGCAGCTAAGCAATCGGTTCCAGGGCACCACCCCTACAGCAATTATGAGGTTGGAGCAGCAGCACTTTCAAAAAATGGTGAGTATCGTTTTGGAACAAATGTTGAGGATGCCTCCTTTGGAGGTACAATCTGCGCAGAGAGAACAAGCATAACAAGAATGGTGAGTGAGGGTCTCTTAGGTAAAGATAATCCACTAATTGGAATAGCACTTAACACCGAACCACGGTCAGTTCCATGTGGGCACTGCTTTAGTTTGATGCTTGAGTTCATGCCATCTCAAGGAAATTTTGTGATCGTATCAGGTGATTCAAAAACTAATAGAGTTCAGGTTCTGGATATTTCGGTTCTTAGAACATTAATCTGGTCGAAAGATTTTCTAAGTTCAACCTAGTTTGCTTGGGGGTCAGGCCGGAAGGCCTGACCAGTCAAATGCTAGCAGCTGCCTGGTCAGGCCTTCCGGCCTGACCCCCAAGCATTCACAAACCTGATTCGTACGGGCGATTTAACCTTCAAATTGAACGACTTCTACAACTCTTTGGTCTTTAAACTCCACAGATAAAATGTAAGGATCCATAGCAAAAGGGCATGGGATAACTCCCAGATAATATTCTAGCAGATCTTTATTATCCCAGTTTCGCTCAGTGCCTTCCCCTAAAATCTCCTTAACTTCAAATTTCGTTTTACCAATCAACATACCAGAATCGATAAGATCATTAGCCATTAAATATCTGTTTTCTGCATCTGAGATCCATATAGCTTTATCGAACTTAACCCGACCATAGGAACAATCAGATACTATCTGCTTAATTATTAAAAACACATGAACTGCTGGAACGGTAAAAACAGCCATTACTAATGCTGCTATAACCTTTGCTCTTTGGGTCTTGAATTGTCTACTAAATATCCACTTCCAAATAAAAAAAGCTGGTATGGCGATTAATAATGTGGAGATTTTCATGAGCACTACCCTCTTTGAATATGTTAATAGAATTTAATAATTCTACGAACAGCTCGAAGTACTAGAAGGAATTCCTTTCAACAGAGCAAGCGCTGCTTTGCGATTTCTCTCTGCCTTTTTTGTAAAGCGTCCTGTAACTTGCGCGCCAGCTTTCTTATCAACAAGTTTAGATATTCTTTTTACCATTCTTGTTAAACCATGAATTGTTGACTCATAACCGCTTTTAAATTCTGAGTTATCTACAGATGTACAAAACTGAGTTGAAGTACACTCAACTGAAACTTCAGGCAGGGTCCACGCAAAAGTCCAGGCTGATTTATATAAAGAGTTAGCTTTAGCAGCTAAGTTCTCTGCTTTATTACCGCCTAGCCTTTTGTACCTTACGAGTAGTTTTAAGATTATATCCCGCTGAGAAGCAGCTCGGCTATCTATTCCAAGCTGACTCTTTGTGTTCACCGTAGTTGTGCATCCTAAACAACTCTTTCCATCACCATTGCAAACTCCACAGCGATCCAACACAGAATTTCCTCCAACTACTCCTGCGCAATCGATTACTATGGTTGGGGTAGCAGTAGGAGTACCTGTTGGACCTGCCGCTGTTGGAGTGAATGTCACCGTAGGGTCAGGAGTGGCTGTGTAAGTAGGTGTAGGGCCCGCAACTGTTGGGGTAGATGTTGCAGTAGGCTCAGGAGTGTTTGTTGGCGTAGCAGATACTGAAGGTTCCGGTGTCGCTGTGAATGTAGGTGTCGGTCCAGCAACTGTCGGAGTAAATGTTGCTGTAGGTTCAGGGGTATTCGTCGGCGTTGGCACTACCGCGGTGGGAGTAAACGTTGCAGTCGGTTCAGAGGTTGGTGTGTATGTGGGGGTAGGTCCAGCAATTGTTGGGGTATATGTTGCGGTAGGCTCAGGGGTATACGTTGGAGTTGCAGACGATTCCGGTGTTGCTGTGAAAGTTGCAGTTGGCTCAGGGGTGTTTGTCTGAGTAGGTGTATTCGTTGGAGTTGGCGTATTAGTAGCACCCGGATTAGCTGATTCGTATGAGCCAACATCACAATCTGGATCCCCCTGTGGTCTAGGAAATGCACGCTGATCAACGCTTAAAACTGGAGGTGCTACGCAAATAGAATTATCTCCCGCTCCAAGTGCCGAACTTCCAGCTCCTAGAGAGCTAGCATAAGTCACTATATTTGGAATACTAAAAGTTAACTCTGGTGCTCCTACTTTTGGATCTTCATTTGAAGTTACGGCTGCTGGACATCCGAATGGATACGAAACGCTGTTAACACTCTCTTCAGATGCCGTTCCACCACCACAATTAGCTCCAATAGATGCTGTATTTGCAGATAATATTACGTTTTGAAGTAATATTTCATCATTTAAGGTGCCACCAGCATTATCTCCATCTCCCTCGTTGTAAATTCCTCCACCTTCTAATGCTACGTTATCAACTATTGTGGTGTTGATAATAGACAACAAAGAATCATCTCTTAGATGATAAATTGCACCTCCTTGGTTGGTGGCTATATTTCCACCAAAAGAAGAGTTGGCAATCGTGACATCGTCACCAGTGCTGGTATTTGCAAAGGCTCCACCACCAAAGGCACTGGTATTCTCTAGGAATGACGTGCCTACTATCAATGCAGATCCGGCTGTATAAACAGCTCCACCGAGTGATTCAACCCCTGTTGCGGTATTAGGATCTGTCAGGGTATTAAATGGAGCTGGTAGCGGAATCGGTGTAGTCCCTAAGTGTGAAAAATTAAGAGATAGCAATCCCGATACTGCATTAAAGATCGCTCCACCATGCCAACTATCTCCACTAACTGAATTTCCAGCAAAAACTGATGCTGTAATATTCATGGTACCGCTAGAATTATGAATCGCCCCACCACCTGAATTTGCACTCTGACCACTTCTAGCTGTGTTTTTATTAAATCTGCTTCCAGTTATATTTACTGTAAAAGATGTGTGGTAGATTGCACCGCCTACTCCTCCGTCTGTTTGACTAGCTGGATCAGTTCCCGCTTTATTCTCGGCAAAGTTGGAGCCATTAATTGTAAGAGGAAATCCTGCATTCTTATAAATGGCACCTCCATCGTTTCCAGCCTGGTTGTTCTCGAAGCTACATGCATCGATATCAAAAGTTCCACTACTAAAAACTGCTCCACCATTTCCTTGAGCAACGTTGTTCTTAAAAACTGACTCCTTACAATCAATCAGAGAATTAGTGCCCTGAGTGATCGCCCCTCCAGCTCCTGTGGTAAAACCATTTTGAAGCGTTACTTCATCAAGTCGTAAAACAGCACTACTCCCCGCAACATTAAAAATCCGAGTGCTATTACCACCAGAGATGACTACTGGGCCTTCTATTTTTATATCAGTCGTAACGAAGATCTCATCTACTAAGGTAATATTAGACACGCCATTAAAAATTATTCTGTCGGCTCCTGAGCCTGGGTCGCAGTCAGAGTATCCATTGTTGTTATTGTTTGCGTTCGCAATTGCTTCACGTAAGCTGCAAGTTCCATTTCCGTTTAGAGCAGCGAGAGTTCCATCACTGGAGGAATCAACCTCGATATCAAGTGCTCTTGCGTTATATACTAACAAAAATAGAACAAACAAAAATTTCATGAATTACCTGCCTAAAAGTATGCGGAAGGCTAATACATCTCGGTTTATTAATCAAAAAGACATGCACAATCGGAAATCTAACTCGGCGGGAGGGAGACGAGCGATCAGCGAAGTCGGGAACCGAAGAGGTTCCCTGGGCTCGAGCGCCGAGCGGGAAATACAGCTAAGCCACAAACTTATACCCAACACCATGGACAGTGACGATGTGTTTTGGGTCTTCTACGTTGTGTTCAATTTTTTGTCTTAGTCTTGCGATATGATTATCAACAGTTCTTGTTGATGGATATGAATTATAACCCCACACTTCATCAAGAAGCTCATCACGGGTTACAACGTTTCCTTTCTTAGAAACAAGATATTTTAAAAGTCGATACTCGCGAGCTGAAAGTTCTAAGGCTGCATGATTTCTCTCTGCCTTATAAGCCTTGAAATCTACAATTACATCAGAAAATTCTACGGACTCTACCTCAAGAGTTTTCTGGTGACGTCTTAGAAGTGCCTTTATCCTTGCTACTAGCTCAAGCATCCCAAAAGGTTTTGCAAGATAATCATCTGCTCCAAGCTCTAATCCAAGCACTTTATCAACTTCAGCACTTCTTGCTGTTAAAAGAATCAGCGGGGTTGATATCCCCTTTCCTCGGATCTCCTTACAAACCTGAAGCCCATCTTTTTTAGGCATCATTACATCAAGAACGATTAGGTTTGGCTGCTTTTCCTCTATTAGGGTTACCCCCTCTTCTCCGTTTGAGGCAGTTACAACCTCATAGCCTTCCAGCCCTAAATTATTAACGACGCTTAATCTAATTGAATCATCGTCATCTATGACTGCTATACGCTCCATGCCTGAACTCTCAAATATAACAGTTACTGAACCCTAAAGCTAATATAAAACTACCCTGCTTTTCATAGGGTTTTGTAACTTATTGATTCAAGGTGTATTTTACTCTATACTTCCCAGCTCTTAATAAAGGTGATTTTATGTCTAATGATTACGCGGTTATAAGAACCGGAGGGGCTCAATTTTCGGTGTCAAAAGGAACGGAGATTAATGTTCCAAAGCTTGAGCTTGGTCAAAATTCAGAAGTTGTTTTTAACGATGTGCTTTTTGTCTCTCAAGGTGAAACTAAAACAGTGGGCACTCCGATTGTTAGCGGAGCAAAAGTAGTTGGTAAAGTTGTCAGACAACTTCGCGATGATAAGGTGATCGTTTTTAAGCGTAACCACAAAGGCTACACAAATAAAAAGGGTCATAGACAAAATCTGACAAGAGTAGTTATCGAATCAATTTCAGTTTAAAGGATCTCTCATGGCACATAAGAAAGCAGGCGGAAGCACAAGAAACGGAAGAGACAGTAGAGGAAAAAGACTAGGCCTTAAAGCATCTGGTGGCGAGGTTGTGTCAGCTGGAAGTATCTTAGTACGTCAACGTGGAAGCTCCTATCATGCTGGTAAAAACGTTGGAACTGGAAGAGATTTCACCTTATTTGCACTCACTGAGGGAAGAGTAGAATTTCGCTCGGGTGAAAAGCGCACTGTTTCAGTAGTACCTGTCAACTAAGCATATATAGCTCGTTTCGAGGTGTCCTATGAAGTTCCTCGATGAGGCAACCATATTTGTAAAAGCTGGAAAAGGCGGTGCAGGCTTAAGTCATTTTAGGCGTGAGAAATTTATTCCCCTTGGGGGTCCAGATGGTGGTGATGGTGGAAAGGGTGGATCAGTTATCCTTAAAGTAGATACCGGAAAATTAACTCTCTTAGATCTAAAGTATCAACCAAGATGGATTGCAGAAAATGGCGAAAAAGGGGGAACCAGCAATAAAACTGGTCGAGATGGAGAAGACCTTGTTATTCCACTTCCCCAAGGCACACAAGTTTTCAAAGATGGTGAGTTAATCTGCGATCTTGATACTCCAACTTCCGAATTTATACTTGCTAAAGGTGGAAGAGGCGGAAAGGGAAATAACTTTTTTAAAAGCCCAACTAACAGAGCTCCTGAACATGCTCAGCCAGGAGAAGAGGGAGAAGAAGGAACCTTTGATCTATCCCTAAAACTTGTTGCCCATGTTGGGCTTATAGGACTTCCTAATGCTGGAAAATCAACACTTATTTCGCGTCTAACTGCTGCTAAACCAAAAATTGCAGATTATCCATTTACAACTCTCACTCCAAACCTTGGAGTCGTCTCACTTAGTGAAGGAAAATCGTTTGTGATAGCAGATATTCCTGGACTTATACCAGGAGCCTCGGAGGGGAAAGGGCTTGGAATTCAGTTCTTAAAACATGTTGAAAGAACAAAGGTGCTTGCTCATCTTGTTGATGTTCACGACATAGTTTCTGATATAGAAGCTGGTGCTCCAAGGAAAACTCTTGAGGCCATAGAGTATGAGCTTGCTCAGTTTTCACATGAATTAAGCCTTAGACCAAAGATTACTGTAGTCACAAAGATCGATTCTGCCCCAGAGGATTTCGACAAAGACTCTGTAGCGAGAGCCCTTGGAGGGGGGGTATTTTTTATATCGAGTGTTACAGGAGTAGGTCTTTCCGAGCTCAAATTTGCCCTTCAGAGAATGATCATTTCAGATGAGTAAACAAATTGGTAGTTTTGCCGATAACGCTTAGCTTATTTCGCTAAATACCATAAATATTAACACTTTTTCCCCCCTGCAAAGGCTAAAGGATAGACAACTTAGTTGAATATTGAAGTACGAAAAAAACTAAATTGTATCAATTCCAAGGTTTTGATAATCTAATAGTGTAAGGAGAAAAAACTTTACGGATAAGGGTTTTTTGATTTTATTGACATTCACATCAGCCGGAGGACGAATTTGACCTTAAACCGGCTTCCTAGCTGCTCTAGATTAAATTTTCAAGTTTACCTACCCCACTGGATTTTACCCCGCTTTTTTAGTTCTTACATTTTTGGAGAAATTAATAATGGTTGAAGATATTGTTGCTTGCGTTGCTCATTCCTGTTCCGAGGCAAAAGGAAAGGACATAACGATTCTGGATCTGTCAAAGATCTCAGATCTGGCGAGCCACTTTGTTATCGTTTCAGCACGATCTGATAGACAAGCACAGGGTATCTGTAACCGAGTTCTGCACGACCTTTCGAGTATAGGACTTGAGCCTATGTCTGTTGAAGGGCTCGAAAATGGCCAATGGGTGCTTTTAGACTTAGGCGAAGTTCTGGTGCATATTTTTTACGAACCACTTAGAGAGTACTACGATCTAGAAGGGCTTTGGGCTAAAGCAAAAAGGGTTTCTTTACTACCCGCTGCTGCTTAGCGCCTTACGGTGCTTTCACCTTTCTAAAATCCGAGTTAGTCTCTGGGATATGCTGAAAAAGGTAAATCGCTTTTTAGCAGGATTAATGCTCCTTGGAGCTACGATCTACGTAGTAGTTCTAAACCCTGAAAAGCATACTATATATCTTACTAAAACCTGGTTCATCACCACTTATACTGGAGTCATAATTTTAGGAGTTTTTGTTTCTGGGATGTTTGTTTCATTCCTAGGAACACTTGCTTTTGGGATTAAGGCTTACTTTAGAGAAAGAGCACTTAAAAAAGCAGACTCTTTGAAGCAAAAGTTTTTTGAATTATTGGTTGAAGCAAGAAACTATGTTGCATCTGGTGAGATGGGGAAAGCACAAAATCTGTGGGAGAGGTTTTTATCAAGATCTTCACAACAAGACCTATCTGCCCTTGCTAGCCTTGAGCTAGCAAAACTAATTGAAGACCCGGAAGAGAAACTTAAATATATCGATACTGCGAGATCTTCATTTCCAACTAATACAGAGATCCTCTTTTATGCAACTGAACTAAACCTTGATCTTGGAAATGAAACAGCTGCTCTCGATAACTTAGCAATAATCATGTACCACCATCCAAATAAGAAGGCTGCTAAAATGGCCTATGAGCTTGCTCTATCACTTGGAAAGCTAGGCGATGCGCGAGAATATCTGGATCGATACTACGATCTTGGTGGCTCAGAGATTAATGAGACCGAGTTAGCTGAAGCTGAACTTAGAGCATCTCTCACTGAAAGCGAAGAAGATTATAAACTTCTAAAAAATCACCTTAAGAGCTATCCGAACTCAATCTTTGCTAGAGAAGAACTTGCTGAAAGATATAAAGAAGCTGGCGATCTAAAAAATGCTGCTCATTATCTTTCAGAAATAGCCGAACGAACAAAAACTCTTGCCGACTTTAGAGAAATAATTGACTTATGGAGAGAGGATCCTGATCGCGCGATTGCTGCTGCAAAAAGAGCAAAAGATGCGGTTCAAAAAAGCGACAAAGGAGCAGCATCACTTGAGCTAACAAGGCTATATGTTGGAATGGGGATGCTTGTTGAAGCAGAGAAAGAGGCTAAATCGCTTGCTTCATTTGATGGAACGCTTCCCGTTCCAGTTCATACTCTTAGTAGCCTTTATCAGGCATCTGTTTGTCTTAAGCGAGGAGAATCGAGAGCTGCTCTTGAGCACTTAGAGCGACTTGTTAGGCTCTCACCTGAAACAGAATCATTTAGTGACCTATCAACTGATGCTCCAAGACCAGAGCTATCGACGCCGTAACTTGAATTTGCCTGGTCGCGATCTGTTGTCCGCGCTAGCGGACGAAGCAATAAACAGGGCAACACGACCTACATTAAGGTCGGGCTAAAGCCAGACCAGACATATTTTTTTGCCTGGTCTGGATCTCTCAACCTAGCCCTAGACAAGTTTCACACCAGACTGATAATCAAACCTTCTCATTGAATTAATAACTGAGAATTTCTGATAATTTCCAAGATCGCTAACTTTCACATCCTGCTCGTATACCAGACCTTCCTCTAAAAGCTTCTCTCTGTATACTCCTTTTAGTAGAGGTTTATTAGGAGTAATCCAAGCCTCTCCATCAAAAAAAACTATATTCCCGTATGAGGTGTCAGTTACTCTTCCATCTTTAACTATTAAAATATCATCTGCTGATCCTTTACTCTGGTAAAGTAGATCTAACTTGGCTCTATTAGTAAACTTAAATTCATATTCCAAAGTGTCATCATAGACTACTTTTAGAGTCTCAATTCTATTAGCTACATATGGTAAAAATTCGATCTCTCTTACCTCCATGTCATAAACAACTCTACATTTAAATAGACCAATACTTGGGGGAGAGATTTCAAGTGAGAATTCTCCTTCTCTTCCAAAGATAGCCAAACTCGAACGGTTCATCCTTAAAAGGTGTAGCTTTAAATTTTCCAGTTTGCCATTATAGCATCTTATGGACTCAAACAGTTGGGACATAAACTTTATCGATCATCTCCTGATACTCTAATTTTGGATCACTATTAATTGTAATCCCTCCTCCACTTCTATATAGCAGAGTCCCGTCACTTAGCTGTTCAATAAACCGAATCATTACGCAGGAATCAACACTTTCCCCATCAAAATATCCACACACTCCAGTAAAATAACCTCTCTTATCACTTTCTGCTTCTTTAATAATCTCAATTGTCTTTTTTTTAGGAGCTCCGCTAATAGAGCCTGCTGGAAGAAGACTATATAAAATATCCCCTAATCCGAGCTCTTTTTTTAGATCACCAGAAACTTCAGAGCTCACCTGAATTAATTCATTTCTTTCGGTTTTAATTCGACTCAGATATCTATAACTATCAACCCGCACATTGTCTGCAACAATAGCAAGATCATTTCTGATCAGATCTACTATAGTTGCATGCTCTGCACTCTCTTTTCTATCAGAAAGGATCTTTTCCTCAGCGTTCTCTATGCTGGCATCTATAGTTCCCTTCATAGGGAAGCTAGAAATTCTTCCTTTTTCAATTTTTATAAATGTTTCTGGTGAAAAAAAGAGAAATTCATTCTCCTTGTAGAATTTATAAGGGGCTTTCGCTGAGTAGTATAGATCTTCAAGGGATGTTGATAACTTTATCTTAGTTCGAGCGGTAAAATTGACCAGAAAACTATTTCCATAACCTATCTCTTTAAAAACTAAGTCATAGCCTTGTTTATATTCTTCGAATGTTGGAGGTGTTTTCTCTAACATTCTTACACTAAGAGGCTTTGAGCTTCCCTTAAAATCAAACAAAAATCCCTTAAAATCGGTAGAAACAAAGGGCTTTTCTAACTCGAAATCTAAACAAAATACGCATGGTATTTTACTAGCCCAAAGCTTATTTAAAGTCTCCCTCACACTCGCAGTGTAGTTCATTTTATCCTAAACTAATAACACTTTGCAGGTAATTATAATTGATAATTTTGACTCTTTTACCCATAACATAAAGCAGGTCCTAGTCTATGCAGGGTGCACCTCCGTCAAAGTTGTAGGATATTCAGAGTTTGATCAGATTGAGAATTCAAACGTTATCGTAAGCCCAGGGCCTGGACTACCTTCAGATTACCCTAAACTTGAGAGAATTTTTGATAAGGGTAACAGGATACTTGGTATCTGCCTTGGTCATCAGCTTATTGGATCCTATTTTGGAGGAAAATTAAATCAGCTTCAAACTCCAATTCATGGAGAGAGTGTTGATGTTGAGGTGCTAGACTCAGAGTGTTGCCTATTTAAGGGCATAAAATCATTTAAGGCAGGTAGATATCACTCCTGGTATGTATCGGAGTCGCCTTTGGCGATCACTGCTAAAAGTAACGATGGGTTAATAATGGGAATTAGAAATGAAGATCAATCAACTTTAGGAATTCAGTTTCATCCTGAATCGGTTCTAACTCCGGTAGGTGAGCAGATTTTTAGAAATTGGATTCACTCTGTGTAACCCTGTGACCTCTGTGTTGAATCCACTATTATCCACTCTGCGTAACGCTGTGTTCAAGAAACGCAGAGGACGCAGAGTTGCACAGAGTTGGGAGTACGCGCTACACCAAACTCTCCCCTGTCATCTCATTTGGAACAGCAATACCCATACGCTTAAGAACGGTTGGTGCAATGTCACATAAAGCTCCACCATCTCTTAGGGTTAACTTCTCTTTTGTAACTAAAATAACTGGCACTGGGTTAGTCGTGTGGGCGGTGTGAGGTTTTCCATTTTCGATCATTACCTCGCAGTTTCCATGATCAGCAAATATAAGAGCTTCCCTATCACCAAGTTGTTCTAAAATTCTCCCAAGACATTGATCAACTGTCTCTACTGCTTTAATTGCGGCACTTAGATCTCCAGTGTGACCAACCATATCTCCATTAGCAAAGTTAACTACAACTAGATCATATTTTTTAAGCCCTTCGATTACGGCATCTGTTACCTCATAGGCGCTCATCTCTGGTTTTTTGTCATAAGTTGGAACATCTCTAGGGCTTGGAATCAAAACTCTATCTTCCCCTTTAAATGGAACTTCTTCGCCTCCATTTAAAAAATAAGTCACATGAGGATATTTCTCGGTTTCTGCAACCCGGAGTTGGCTTAGCCCTACATTAGAGATCACCTCTCCTAGTGTGTTTTTAATTCCTTTTTGATGAAACAATACAGGTAAATTAAAAGTTACATCATAATCAGTAAAGCAAAGAGTTCGATCTTTAAATGGAGTAAAGTCGAAACTTCCAACTGATAGCACTTTAACTATCTGTCTCATTCTATCTTCACGGTAGTTCCAGTATAAAACCAAATCTCCATCTTTTACTCCATCATAATCAGCAGCAACGATCGGCTTTATAAACTCATCAGTAACACCTCCATCATATGAGGCTTGAAAAGCACTAATTAAATCTTTTGAATTACCTTTATTAACTATTGCATCATATGCAATTTTTGTTCTCTCCCATCTAGTATCTCGATCCATTGCATAGTATCGACCGATGATTGAAACAAGTTTTGCGTTGTCAGGTAGCTTCAAGCTCTTGATTAATGGCAGCCCTGAGGTCGGCGATGTGTCCCGGCCATCTGTAATAGCATGAATCAAAAGCTCTTTATCTTTGGGAATAATATTTAGTAATGATTTTAAATGCTCAGCGCTTGAATGAACTCCACCATCACTTACAAGACCGATTAGATGTATTCTTTTTCCTTTACTTAAGAATTCCTTCCATTCAGTATTATTTACAAAATTCTTTTCTCTTAGCTCTCTATTTATCCTTACTAGCCATTGCTCAATAACTCTTCCTGCTCCAATATTTAAGTGCCCTACTTCAGAGTTACCCATCTGACCTTCTGGCAAACCTACTCTTTCACTATGGGTTATGAGGGTTGAGTTTGGATATTCACTCATCAACCGGTCTAGGTTTGGAGTATTTGCAAGTGCTACAGCATTCCCTTCAATTTTGGGGTTTATTCCAATACCGTCTAAAATAATCATCAAAAAATTTCTCATGGGTCGCATAATATAACTCTAATTGGGAAAAGCTACGAGCGCCTGCAAACCTTAGAGGGAGACCCCTTGATGGAAAGCAGGCGCTCGATAAGCTTTAAGCGTTAGCCTTTGCGGCGCGGAGAATATCCCGGTAGGTTAAACCCGTACCCTCCATAGCAGCGATCAGCTTCCGTCCTCCCCGATGCTGACGAGACTTGTCCTTTGCAGGACCACGATGAGCCTTGTTGTGACGCGGGTTATGCTTACATGCCATATCCATCTTGGGGCCTCCTTAACCCCCCGTGAAAACCACATAGCAAAAGGACGTGAGTCCTCCCTTTTACGCTAAGCAGCTTTCCCCAATTAGAACTACCCAAAACCGGAAATGTAGTTCTAGACTAATCTTGCGTGTAATTTTTGGTCAATGGAGAATTTTTGAGCGATAAAGATCCCACAATCGGTGCACTAATTGGATTAGGTATTGGAGTGGGATTATTTTTCTCCGGATTTAAAAAATGGGAGAAGAGAAGAGCGGTATCTCGAACCCCAACTTCAAAGATCCGATCTGCAGCGGTAGGACTTTGTGAATTTTTTGGAAGAGCAAAACCAAATCACGGGACTATTCTATCCCCTATCTCTGAAACTCCCTGCCTTTACTACTACTATGAAATTGAAGAATACAGAAAATCCGGTAAATCATCGCGATGGGTGAGGATCCAAACTGGAAAGTCAGCAGAGCCATTTTTTGTTGAGGATCAGACTGGAAGAATTTTAGTTCTCCCCTCTGGTGCAACACTTGTAGCTCACGAGGATGAGCAGTTCAAGCTTCATACCTTCATGAGTGGTGATGAGGCTTTTAGGGCTGCTCTTTATAGACTTGGTGTTCCTGTTTTGGGAAATAACCTTAGAGCTCATGAAATCTATATACTAGAAGATGACCCTGTATATGTTCTTGGGGATGTTAAACGAAATGGAACCGGATCTGAGGTCAATCAGGAGAACTTAGTAGTCACATATTCAAAAGACAGCTTTTTTATAATCTCTGATCGGAGTGAAAAGGAGCTTTTATCTCATCTTGGGTGGTGGTCATTTCTAAAAATAGTCGGTGGACCAATATTAGCAATTATTTGTTTACTTATATTACTAACTCGTTTTAATCTCGTTGACATATGATTTGGATAGGACTTGCAATATTCGGGTTTATTACGCTTGGAATTATTTTAGCTGCTGTAGGCACCTACAATAACCTAATCGCTCTTAGAAATAATATCGATAAAGCTTTTGCCAATATCGAGGTAATACTAAAACAAAGATTTGATGAGCTACCAAAGCTAATCGATACTTGCAAAGGGTACATGACCCATGAAAGGACTCTTTTAGAAAATATCGTAAACGCAAGAACAAAGTTTTTAAATTCTAATTCTACTGAAGAAAAAGCTGGTGCTGAAAATATGGTGACTGCGGGACTGAAATCTCTTTTTGCAGTAGCTGAAAACTATCCAGACTTAAAAGCTAATCAGAATTTTTTAGATCTTCAAAATAGAATTTCTGTCCTGGAAGAATCTATTGCTGATAGAAGAGAATTTTTCAATGAAGCTGTAACTTTATATAATACAAGGATACAGAGCATCCCTGAGGTATTTTTTGCAGCAATTTTAGGATTCACAGCCAGAACATTACTTGAGATTCCAAAAGCTGAAACTCAGGATGTGAAGATACAGTTTTAAGAGCGTTGTCCACTATGGAGTGATGGACTATTATCTTTTTTTAACACAGAGTTCGCAGAGTTTCACAGAGTAGATAAAGGTGGATTTAACACAGAGTTCGCAGAGTTTCACAGAGTCCTACTCTGCGAACTTCGCGTTTCATTTTAAAAAAAAGTACTCTTACGTCCTCGTTTTAGCTGAACATCACCGGATGTAATATTCCGAAATTGCCTACGATCTCTTTAGCAAGTGGCCTATTTAGTCTTACAAAGTCTATAGCATCCTCATAGTGAATTACTGAGTCATGTAGAGCTAAGGCAGGAATTTTTAACTGCTCTTTTAAAAAATCAACCTGTATAAATATACTTTTTGCTAAAACTATTACCTTATCATATGCACTATCAACAGCGGCTCTTAGATCTTTCTCAGCCTCTTCATAACCTGAGCCTGAAGGGAAAAACGCAACTCCCCATGGAGCAACAGAACCAACAGGTAGTCGCATAATTATGGCTACTTTTTGAATCCCATCATTCGTATCAATCAGTTTAAAAAGATTTCCTGAATCATCTTCTTCGTAACCATTTTCTGTTAGATATGCAATTAGTGGCCTTGTAAGTAGATCTCTATTTTTATCAATTTTTTTAAGGGTACATGGAAGAGTTCTGCATCTTAGAGCAGAGGCGATTATAAATATCTTATCTACAAGCGATTCCTCAGAGTTAACTGAGACAGTTTGAGGGAAATCGCCAATAACTATCGGCTCTACATTTTCATTTATCGAAAGCCTTTCCACAGAGTCTAAAGATGCTTATTAGCTTTGATTTTACTCACTTTTAGAGCGAGTGTTCTTTTCTGGTGCTAAGATATTGAACTAAGATATAATAATCGTTAATGCACTGGATTGCTTCACTACTGGTCGCCCTACTTTATGCTAGTCAGTGTCAGTGCACCCCAAAATCCTGCTGTGATGACTCCTGTGAGTGTTGTGTAATATCAAAGCCTGATTCGGCTCCAGTTGTTGAATCTCATACACCAATTATCAGTTCCCACTTCGATTTTACCCCTGAATTCTCCTCTGATTTCTATTTTTTACCAGCAGGGAAAGAACCTTTCATAAGGCAGATATCTTATTATCTACTCGGCAAGAACCCTACAGGCCCTCCTGCTTAAGTTAATTGAATTGTTATTTTTGTATTTTTTTATTTTTTAAAGGAAAATTTTTATGAGACTTTTATTATTATCCCTATTACTCGCTGCACCTTATGCTTTTGCTGATGACCATTGTAAATGTGGTGACTCTTGCAAGTGCGAAGCATGCAAAGATGGCGACTGCAAATGTGAAGGCAAATGCGAGTGCGGAGATAAATGCGACTGTTCAGGTTGTAAAAAAGAGTAAATTACTTTTAGGGGCGGCATTTGGCCGCCCTGTTTATCAAATTACAAAAAGTTTTGCAGCGTTCGAAACTTCATACTCTCCGGTATAAACCCAAGCCGCAGTTCAACTTTGACCGTAAGCGAGGGATTCGACATATCGGGAAACATTAGAACCTCACAGAAACCAAGGCGCCAAGTTGTCTACCACCTCTTTCAATTCTGAATCGAATTTCAAGATCTTTATTTGGGCTCACTCCATACTCTCCATTCCAGGTAATCCCCTCTCCTAACCTTCTCTCTACTCCTAAAATTCCATAACTCTTGTTGCTCAATCTAATTCCTAAGGAGGCATCAAATCTTCCCGATGTAAAAGCTCTACCATCAAAAGCAAGACTTCCAGCCTTTTCACCAAGAAATCTAAAAGGCATACTTCTCCCTAATTGGAAGTTTGGCTCATCCACTTCGTAGTCATTTGTGGTAAATCTAATTGTTGGATCTTGAGCAGTTGATATCTCATTTCTACCACGATTAGTTGTTCCATAAACTAAATCAGATCTCGTGTTATCAATTTTTCCAACTACGACTCTGAGTTCAGTAGGTCGCCTTTCTCCAAAATCTGATGAAATCCAAATGTTTCTATTTTGAAATGAAAGATTGCCTAGATTTAGATCATTATTCTGACCTCCTCCAATACTAATTTGTCGACCCACTAAGGCTCGTGCTCGCCACTGATCATCAGAAAGAGTAGCTTCTAGTCTTAGATTATTATCTCCAAGGCCCGTAAAGAATGATCTTTGCTTAGAACCTCTAAGCACTGTTTCACTAACACCAAAAAAATTATCCGCGTCCTTCTCCCAGGCTAGGCTTATCCTGTTTCTATCTAGTCCGTTTCCATAGGTAATCCTTAAATCTCTAAACTTAAGATTAAAGCCGCTATACTCATCTAAAATTCCAGTTACACGAAGATCTCCATCTCTTAGAGTAAAGCTATACTGCCCTGACCTTAGAGATTTGAGCCTAATTTGATGGGTGATCTGCGGGGGCTCCCGCTCCTCTGGGACGGAAGGCAAGCTTGCCTGCGCTAAAGATACAGTAGCTAAACCACTGAGAACTAACGGATTTTTCATACATATTCTCCTTTCCGACTAAACTAAAGGAGTCCTGATTTTTAAGCTTTGATTCGTTCCAGAAATAAAACCAGAAGAAGACACAGGTATCTGAAATTACTTAATAACCTTTAGAGTCGTGATAAAACTTTTTCTAGAAAACAACGAACTTGTTCGATTTGAGTTTACCTCGCCGTTCACTGGGGAGACTGTTAAATCAATTCGAGGGAGAAGTTCCGGCGATTTTGGAAATTTTCCTTGGAGCAGCGCTGTTCAAGATCTTGTTAAATTACTTTGTGGATACTCTAAGGATCTAAAGTTTTCGATTAATAGTTTATCTTTAGATTACGCACTTGGCAAACCACCTCAGTGGCTTCTTGACATATTCGGGCTACTTCCATCTGGTAGATCTGCCTCAGCAAGGCTATTTATCAGAGAAAACCCGGAAGGGAAAAGATTTGGAGATGTAACTATAAGAGTAAATGATCTACTAATTAAACCATCAGATATCATAATCAACTCTAAAGAAGAGAACTTGATTCTTTCAGGCAGATTTAGAAAGGCACTTACAAAGCAATATGAGCTAGCATTTAAAAATACTGATCCAATGTCGGACCCATACTCTATAGCTTCAAGGGCAATACTTCATCCAGCTTTCAAGCGATATGGAAGAAAAAATGTATCTTTAATTTTACCTGAGCTGGAATACTCCTATGCTTCTTCAAAGCGTGGAATTGTAACAGATAGTAAGATATTTGACTCACTTCCCAATCCTCTAAGAGTAGCAAGCAATGCACCTCTTATGACTGCGCAGTCTCTTTTTAAGATGACAGCCAGGAACTATCCTATCAATTTTGATATAAACTACAGATACGCTCATGCACTCGAGGTAGCTGAGCGGATTGTAAGAGATGATTGGGCGTCTGAGCCTCCACATTTAGCCATAGTTGGGATTGGTCCTGCTTCTTATGTTCTGCGAAACAATAAGCATGACTATCTACCCTTGATGCCTTTCTTATTTAGCTTCGATGAAATGGTTGGACAGGTGGGTAAGATTAAGGCTTTTACTTTTCTTCAAGAAACTCCATCTACTTCGTTATTTTATTTTGAAAAGCTTCTATCAGAAGGAAAACTTAAGAAAAGCAAAATTGTTCATAATGAACCGTGGGATGCTACAAAACTTGCCAAAGATGACCCAGATTTTAAAGCTATTATGTTCTTTCCTTACAATGAAGCAGCTAAGATCTCTCACGGCCTTAGCCCCGTCGTGGTAGACAAATCAACTGGCACTCTTAGTGAGATGTTTTTATTTGCACATAAATCGCTTATAAAAAACAAAAATGCTACATTGGCTTTAGTAGCAGCATTAAGGGACTCATTTTATAGAATTAGGGAAGATTCAATTTTAAGAGAATCTTTAAAAGATGAAATTCTTGATGACAAAAACTACGTCTATACTCTTTGTAGATATCTAAAGGCTGCATAATGGCATTAGTGCCTTCAGTAATTGTTGGTGACATTGGGAGCAAGAAAGCCAGATTTTCAGAGGCTGAACTATTACATGGAAACAGCTGGACATATCAGAGCTTCTCTCATCAACTTGGCATTTTAGCTGAAAATCCAAATGGTAGTTCTATTGGTTCCTCAGCGGAGTTTAGGGATTTTTGCTTACAATTTAGAGGGCTAAATTTTACCCCTTCTCCTGAGCGCCCCGTTTCAAGAAATTATATTTGCGGCTCAGCTCCTCTTAGATACATGCAAAACACAAATCCAGGAGAATTCGCAGTTGCAGCTTTTGAAGAGCTTGGGATTTTTCCACTGGTTTTAGACGGACTTTCGGAAAGCATCGCAATTGAAGCAGCAGTTTGGAGTGAGCTTTCTAGCACAAGAACTCTTTTAGAGGGGAAGAAACGTGTAATTCATCTTCATCCAGGTGGTCTAAGCTTAGAAATTAACGAATCTTCTGATGGAATACTGCATCATGCAGCATGCCTTGAGCACTTGGGAGTTGTTTGCAACTTGCCCACAAACTTAGAGGAATTTAGGAATCTTATTGATACTATAAAAACAAGAATAAAGGACAATCATGATTCGAAGGATATATTTGAATCTTTCGATAGGGATACTGCACTTGTAATTTCAGGAAAATTTGCAAGAAAAATTATAAGTGATTTAGTCGAGCTTGGAATTAAGAAGCCTTATAAGAAAGGTTCTGAGAATTATGTAAAAAATGCACAAGTGTCTAAGGATGAAATTGAGATTCTAGCACAAAGAATCCTTGATTCTAAAAAACTATCTTCACTACCAAAACTGTTTTCGATTGCTGTGCTTATCGCTTCTTTCGATCTACTAAATGAAAATTCTGCTGTAGTTTCAGACGCAAGACTTGTTCATGGTTTAATTGAGATGAGAAGAAAGGGAAGTTTTAATGAGGTGCTGATTCCTGAATTGGCTGTGGAGCACATGAATCGCTTTACTAGCTCTCTAGAGCGAATAGATTTATCAACTGCAAGAACTTTTGCAGGAAATCTAGCTCATGCTCTTTATACTCCTCATGATACTGTTGCAACAAACGCTGAAAGAGCAACAGCTATCCATATAGCATCAATAATAAGTGCATACGGTAATCCCTTGGTTGTTGATTACTTCTCAGCAAATAGAGCGCCTGGCATACCAAGGCTCTTTCAAGAAGGAATTGTATCAGGTCTAAAGGGAGAAGACCTCGATCAAGCACCTGAAAGGCTTTCCAGACTTGGTCAACATACAAGATGGGTTGCTGGGTTTGTGCATGAGGTTGCAAAAATCGCGAAAGCTGTTAGCGAACACCCGCATGAGATTAGAGTACTCGACAAAGGTGATACCTTAGATATTAGATGCCCGAATCCACCGACGGAAGTTATACAGGCTCAAAAATTGGGTTTTCAGGTAGTGAGATTTACAAAATACTCCTATTAAATATAAACTACGAAATTCACATGCACCCTTAGCTCAGATGGATAGAGCAACTGCCTTCTAAGCAGTGGGTCCCAGGTTCGAATCCTGGAGGGTGCGCACTGTTTGACAACGTCAAACAGTGGGAATCCCGTAAGGATTCGAACTGCTCACCACCATTGCCTATTCAGGACTCTGTCAACTAGGAACTACGCCATAATTATTTATATTGTATTTTTTGTTACCTACCCAACCGCTGGCGCGGTTGGCGTATAGGGCGAATCCTCAAAGAGGATTTTGAGCCGAAGGCGAAAAATCCTGGAGGGTGCGCACTGTTTGACAACGTCAAACAGTGGGAATCCCGTAAGGATTCGAACTGCTCACCACCATTGCCTATTCAGGACTCTGTCAACTAGGAACTACGCCATAATTATTTATATTGTATTTTTTGTTACCTACCCAACTGCTGGCGCGGTGCTCGCCCTGTCTAGCCTATTCAGGTCTCTATCAGCTAAGAACTACGCCATCATTAGCAAGTTAGTCTCTTTGTTTCTTACCCAACCGCTGGCGCGGTTGGCGTATAGGGCGAATCCTCAAAGAGGATTTTTCGCCTTCGGCTCAAAATCCTGGAGGGTGCTAGTCTAAATTCTATTAGAGACTCACAACTAACTAGCTCGCTAATATTTTTCTTCCCCCCCCCCTGCTTTTATGATATTGGAGCCCTATGAAGATATTACTGATCCTTATCATTTCTGTTTTTGCGACCGCTGAAACTAGTGTCTCAGTACCGACTGAGCCAGCATTCATTGAATGTGCCAAGCTTGGGCAAAAGCAGTGTGGTGGAATCTGCAAAAGTGTTTATGGTGGCGAGGGGAAATGTACGTGGGGGCCTAGATCGACCGGTGGATACTGCTACTGTGCGCCAATTGCGGAACCTTCACTTAGTTGCTCTTGTCCTGGAAGTGCCAGAAAGAACCCAATGTGTGATAGTGGATGCCGTCCAGAAAAATGCGCAGGTGGTTGCTACAAAGGTCAGAAAGGCGGATC
>ERZ761607.919-NODE-919-length-41625-cov-50.342314_pt1:40000-41625 | contig 41625 bp, 40 predicted proteins | sample MGYA00511164_ERZ761607 | MGnify/ENA primary metagenome ERZ761607 (study PRJEB28899, sample SAMN02445080) | bioreactor sludge metagenome | biome: EBPR sludge | place: Australia: Brisbane, Thorneside Wastewater Treatment Plant | collected 2011-06-22 ...
AAGGGAATCTCTTTGATTTCTTTTCCTGTAGGTACTAAGATTTTTCAATTCCCTACGTTCGCTCTCTTTCGAGTGGCCTTACGGCCGGGTTTCCCCATTCGGACATCTCCGGATCACAGGTTGGTCAGCACCTCTCCGAAGCTTTTCGCAGCTTTCCCACGTCCTTCATCGCCTCTCAGCGCCAAGGCATCCACCGTGCACCCTTAGTAACTTATATTTTTTTACTTATTACTATTATATCAGTTCATTAATTAGATTTTTGCTAAGGTCAGGCTAAAGCCAGACCAGGCAAAAATCTAAACCAGAATGCATTCGAGAATAATGACTTGGCACTTCAGTTTATTTTCTTTTGGAAAATAAATAGAAGTTGTTATTATTTTCTTTCTCTACATGGACGGAAAGTCACTGTCGTCTTAACCGCGTAGGCAGTTAAAGCAACAACATGTAGAGATCTATCGCAGCGTGCCATTGGTTTACGATCTAACGCATCAACACCGCCGGGTGTTGACCAATGACACTTGTTTCTCTTCTACCCATATGGAGGTCGGATTACACCGAACCGATTTTTTTCGAATCTCAATTTGTTCTCGGCTCATCTGAATGAAGACGTTACTCTTTCACTCGTTTGAACCAACCGTCTCAACATCGCAATCTGTCATCCGCGTTAGCGGATGAAGCAGAAAACATGTTGAACAGACAAGCTGATCATCGATAGAAGTGCTTAATTTGACGTAGCAAGCTCAGTGCACAAAAACTCACATGCTTAAACATCGCAAAATGTCTAAACAAGAAACGAATGCACTGAAAAATTCTAAAGTAAGTTTAAAATAAAACGTTTATAATTGTTAATCTCAAAGTGGCTCAACAGCGCTAGCTGTTGACCAAAAAAGTCTAAAGTCTTACCAGGTTGTCTTGTTAGAACTTGTGTTTCCGTTTTTTGTTTTCGCCCATCTCAACAAATACTGTCGAAACAAACTACTTACAAATCGGTTTCCATTACTAACAAATGGTCTGTTTAGCGTCGGTCTCCTTTTGACACCTTAGAAGCTCGTGAGAGCTTCACTAAACTAACCTGTATCGGTGAAAACGCTTTCGCATCTTCCGTGTCATCCGCGCTAGCGGATGAACCGACAAAACGACTCCCTTAAAAGGAGGTGATCCAGCCCCACCTTCCGGTAGTGCTACCTTGTTACGACTTCACCCCAGTCATCAGCACTGCCATAGAAACCTGCTTCCCTTGCGGGTTAGCTTGGCTGCTTCAGGCAATACCAACTCCCATGGCGTGACGGGCGGTGTGTACAAGGCCCGGGAACGTATTCACCGCGGCGTTGCTGATCCGCGATTACTAGCAATTCCAGCTTCATGCACTCGAGTTGCAGAGTGCAATCCGAACTGAGACCGGCTTTCTGCGATTTCCTCCACCTCGCGGCTTCGGAGCGCTCTGTACCGGCCATTGTATTACGTGTGTAGCCCTAGGCGTAAGAGCCATGCGGACTTGACGTCATCCCCACCTTCCTCTGCCTTATCGGCAAGCGGTCTGGCTAGAGTGCCCAACTTAATGCTGGCAACTAACCACAGGGGTTGCGCTCGTTGCGGGACTTAACCCAACATCTCACGACACGAGC
>ERZ761607.921-NODE-921-length-41443-cov-6.541775_pt1 | contig 41443 bp, 40 predicted proteins | sample MGYA00511164_ERZ761607 | MGnify/ENA primary metagenome ERZ761607 (study PRJEB28899, sample SAMN02445080) | bioreactor sludge metagenome | biome: EBPR sludge | place: Australia: Brisbane, Thorneside Wastewater Treatment Plant | collected 2011-06-22 ...
AAAGCAGCGGGGCCTCCTCGCGGAAGCCCCGTCACCGCCCGAGGGTCCGTTCGGGCTGTCGGCACAGGAAGCCGGTTATTCGCAGTGGATGAGAAGCATCTCCTCCACGGATCGGTCGCCGAGGTCATGGGCTTGGTGCAGGGCGGCGCAGGCCTCCTGCTTGCGGTCCATGCGGAAGAGGACGAGGGCGCGCTGCACATGCGCCTGGTCGAGCGTGGGGTCGAGCTCTACGGCGCGGTCCAGGTCGGCCAGGGCCTCGTCGTGCTGGTGCATGGCGGCGAGGGCGATGCCCCGGTCGCACCAGCCGAAGGCGTTGTAGGGGGCGATGGCGATGAGGCGGTCGTAGAGGGCCCGCGCCTCCGCATAGTCGCGGCGGCCCATGGCGAAATGGCCCAGGTGCAGCAGGGCATGCTCGGCGGCGGGGCCCGTGGGGCGGGCAGCCAGCACGCGGCGCAGATCGGCGGTGGCGGCGAGGTCGGCGCCCTGGCGCGAGCGCACCTCGGCGCGGCGCAGCAGGCTGTGCGCGTCGAGCGGGTCGATGGCCAGGGCCTGGTCCAGGTCCTGCAGGGCCCCGTCCAGGTCGCCCATGCCGATGCGGTTCACGGCGCGGTAGTACCAGGCCTTCAGGTCGGCGGGCGCGGCGGCGACGGCCTTGGAGAAGGCCTGCTCAGCGGCGGTGTGGTCCTGCTGCCGCATGGCGGTCATGCCGGCCAGCATGGGCTGGTCAGCCTGAGCGCAGAGGGCGGAGGCGGCCAGCAGCAAGGGAGCGGTCAAGGTCCTCATGGCGGACCCTGCAACGGGATCCGCCAGGGGAAAGTTCCCATGGGCAGGTGGATAAGTGGGCGCCGCCGGCCTGGCTGGTCCGCTTCCCGTGGCTTCATTTTGCCTTGGCGAACGGCGCTTGCGCCCACGGCCTTGCAACGGCCCGCCGTCCGCGCTTCGAACCACCGCCCGCCACCGCACCCGATTCCACCATTCCCCATGCTGCTCAACAGCGAACCCATCTCGGAGGACTTCGGCTACCTCTTCCTGCGCCTCACCGCCGGGGGCACCATGCTCTGGCAGCACGGCTGGCCCAAGCTCATGCACTTCAGCGACCGCATGGACAGCTTCGCCGATCCCTTCGGGCTGGGCAGCGCCATCTCGCTGGTGCTCATCATCCTGGCCGAGGTGCTGTGCGCGGCGCTCGTGGTGCTGGGCCTGTGGACGCGCCTGGCGGTGATCCCGCTGATCATCGGCATGGCGGTGATCGCCTTCATGGTGAAGGGCGACGCCTCGTTCGGGGAGAAGGAGCTGGCGCTGGTGTACCTCTTCGCCTTCGTAGCGCTGCTGTTCACCGGCAGCGGCCGCTTCGCGGTCGACCGCATCTCCTTCAAGTAGCCGCCAGCGCGCTGGCCGCGCTCAGGCGCAGGCGGTCGGCCGGCAGCGCGCCCCGCAGCAGGCGGTGCAGGCTGCCCCATTGCTCGCGATGGAGGCTGAAGTGCAAGCGCTCGCCGGAGCGGAGCGCGATGAGCAGCGGCGCGCGCGGCGTTCCACCCGGGCTGCCCAGCACCGCCTCGCGCAGGTCCTCCAGCGCGATGGGGATGGCCAAGGTCTCCAGCCGCGACCGGAAGCGGATCACCAGTCCCTTGGGCCGCACCTCCAGGCTGCAGTAGCCGCGATCGTCCGCGCGGTCCACGGCTTCCAGCATCGCGGGCGGGCCCTGCTCCAGGCGGAAGCGCGCCGAGCCGGTGCCGCCGCGCCGGATGCCCGCCCAGAAGCCGAAGGGCGGGCCGCACACGGCCTCCAGGGCGCGCTTCACCCGCAAGTCGTTGTAGCTGATGTTGAGGATGAGCACCGGAGGGCAACAGGCGGAAGGGCGTCCCGGTTCGTCCGGCGGCGGATTGCCTCCGGCATACCGTAGCTTCAACACCCCAATCCCGGATCATCAACACGAACGACCATGCTCGACCAGATCATCCCCCAGTTGAAGGCGAAGCTCCAAGGCGAGCTCACCGGCAAGCTCGGCGTCGACCCCTCAAAGGTGGACGGCATCGTGAACGCCGCAGGCGACAGCGTGAAGGAGGGCATGGGCCAGGGCCTGGACCTGAACGCTGCGCTCAACCTGTTCAGCAAGGATGCCAACGATGCGCACGGCTCGGCGCTGCTGGGCAGCATGGGCGAGTCCTTCCTGGGCAAGCTCACGGGCCCGCTCGGCTTCGATGCCGCGAAGGCCGGCTCCATCAAGGATCTGGTGATGCCCGTGCTCACGCAGCTGGTGACCGAGAAGGTGGGCGGCAACAAGGATTTGCTCTCCGGGCTGCTCGGCGGCGGTGGCAAGGACCTGCTCAGCGGCGCGGCCGGGAAGCTGGGCGGTCTGGGCAAGCTCTTCGGCAAGGACTGATGCCGCCATTGCGATCGGGTGCGATCTTGGCGCCATGAGCGATCGCGACGAATTCATCCGTGCCATCTCCGAGGGCAATGCCTTCAAGGGGGGCAGCATCGAGCTGGGCGGAGCGCTGTTCCACGGTGAGGTGCCGCCCGGCTGCACCGTGAAGGTGCCGCTGCGCACCATGAACCGCCACGGCCTCATCTGCGGGGCCACCGGCAGCGGCAAGACCAAGACCCTGCAAGTGCTCGCCGAGCAGCTGTCGCTGCACGGGGTGCCATCGCTGCTCATGGATGTGAAGGGCGACCTGAGCGGGATCGCCGCGCCGGGTGCGGGCAATGAGAAGATCGAGGCGCGCCATGCCAAGCTCGGCATCCCGTACGCCCCGCAGGGCCTGCCGGTGGAGCTGCTCTCCCTGAGCAAGGAGCCCGGCGCCCGCCTGCGCGCCACGGTGAGCGAGTTCGGCCCCGTGCTGCTGGGACGCATCCTGGAACTGAACGATACCCAGCAGAGCGTGCTGGCCCTCGTCTTCAAGTACTGCGACGACCACGGCCTGCCGTTATTGGATCTGAAGGACCTGCGGCGCGTGCTGCAGTTCGTGACCGATGAGGGCAAGGAGGAGATCCGCAAGGTGTACGGGCAGGTGAGCGGCTCTACGGTGAACATCATCCTGCGCAAGCTCATCGAGATCGAGCAGCAGGGCGCCGACCGTTTCTTCGGCGAGCGCAGCTTCGACGTGAACGACCTGCTGGAGCTGCGGGACGGGAAGGGCGTGGTGCACATCGTGCGCCTCACCGACATCCAGGACCGCCCGCGCCTCTTCAGCACCTTCATGCTCTGCCTGCTGGCCGAGATCTACAGCACCTTCCCCGAGGTGGGCGATCCCGATAAGCCCAAGCTGGTGCTCTTCATCGACGAGGCGCACCTGATCTTCAGCACCGCCACGAAGGCGCTGCTCGAGCAGATCGAGACCATCATCAAGCTCATCCGCTCCAAAGGCGTGGGCGTCTACTTCTGCACGCAGGACCCCAGCGATGTGCCCGAGAGCGTGCTCGGCCAGCTCGGCCTCAAGGTGCAGCACGCCCTGCGCGCCTTCACCGCCAAGGATCGCACTACCATCAGGAAGACCGCGCAGAACTACCCCATCACGCCCTTTTACGATGTGGAGGAGCTCATCACCTCCCTCGGCATCGGGGAGGCGCTGGTAACCGCCCTCAGCGAGAAGGGCACGCCCACGCCGCTGGCCCACACGCTGCTGCGGGCGCCGGTGAGCCGCATGGATGTGCTCAGCCCGCTGGAGATCGATGGGCTGGTGGCCCGCAGCGCCCTAGCGCGGACCTACAACGAGGAGATCGACCGGGAGAGCGCCTTCGAGCTTCTGGAGAAGCGGATGCAGGGCAGGGAGGCCGATGCGCCCGCGCCCCCCGAGCCGAAGCGCGCCGCCAAACCCGAGCCAGGCACCTTGGAGAAGATGACGAAGAACCCCATGGCGCGCCAGGTGGGCAACACCATCGTGCGCGAGCTCACCCGCGGCCTGCTGGGCGTGCTGGGCATCCGCACAACCGCGCGGCGGCGCCGCTACTGATGGCCGCGAAGCCCCGGCCAACCGCCGGGGCTTCGCGTGCACGGGCCCTGCGCGGTCAGTCGCGGCGGCGGCCCATGAAGATCATCACGTAGTACAGGAGCGTGGCGATGGAGCCGATGGCGGCCACCACGTAGGTGCGGGCGGCCCACTTCAGCGCATCGGCGCTCAGGGCGTATTCGCCGGCGGTGACGATGCCGTTGCGCTTGATCCAGGCCAGGGCGCGGTTGCTTGCATCGTACTCCACCGGCAGGGTGATGATGCTGAACAGCGTGGTCATGGCGAAGAGCACGATGCCGGCCAGCAGCAGCTGCGGGAAGGTGTTGAGCAGGAGGATGCCGCCGAGCAGCACCCATTGCATCCATTGCGAGGCCACGCTCACCACCGGTACCAGCTTGCTGCGCATGGTGAGCCAGCGGTAGGCCGTGGCGTGCTGCACGGCGTGCCCGCACTCGTGGGCAGCCACGGCGGCGGCGGCGGCGTTGCGCGCATGGTACACCGGCTCGCTCAGGTTCACCGTGCGGTTGGCCGGGTTGTAGTGGTCGGTGAGCGCGCCCGGCACGCTCACCACGCGCACGCCGCTGATGCCATGGTCGCGCAGCATGCGCTCGGCCACCTCGCGCCCGCTCATGCCGTTGGCCAGCGGGGTGCGGCTGTACTTCTCGAACCGGCTCTTCAATTGCTGGCTCACCAGCCAGCTCACGGCCATGATCACCATACCGATCAGGTATGCGCCCATCATGGGATTGCCCTCCATCATCGCGTTTCCAGGTTTTGCGGATGCAAAGCAACATCATTGCCAAGCCCGGGGCCGCGACAGATCGTCAGGATGCCGGCCATCGGCGGCGCGGTGCACGCCTTCTGCGTCGTTCCCTGCGGTCCGTGGCGCGGGGGCGGCGGCTTCCGGCATGCGCCGTTCCTTTGCACCATGCCCGTTCCCTTCCGTTCGGCCGCCCTCCTGGGGGCCCTGGCCCTGGCCTTTGCGGCCACGGCCCAATGCGACCGCTGGCAGCAGCGCGTGAAGTACGACATGGCCGTCACCCTCGACGATGCCACCCATCGCTACACCGGCACCACGGCGCTGGCCTACACCAACAACAGCCCCGACACCCTGCGCGAGCTCTTCTTCCACCTCTACTTCAACGCCTTCCGGCCCGGCAGCGAGATGGATGTGCGCTCGCGCACCATCGCCGACCCCGACCCGCGGGTGCGCGACCGCATCGCGCAGCTGAAGCCCGAGGAGATGGGCGAACTGGTGGTGGAGCGCATGGAGCAGGGCGGCAAGCCGGTGGCGCTGGAGCATCTGGGCACGGTGCTGCGCGCCGTGCTGCCGGAGCCGCTCCTGCCGGGGCGCGCCACCGCGCTGGCCTTCGCCTTCCGCGGCCAGGTGCCCGTGCAGATACGGCGCAGCGGCCGCGACAATGCCGAGGGCGTGGCCTACAGCATGGCGCAGTGGTACCCCAAGCTGGCCGAGTACGACCACCGCGGCTGGCACGCCATCCCTTACGTGGGCCGGGAGTTCCACGGGGTGTGGGGCGATTTCGACGTGAAGCTCACGCTCGACAGCGCCTACACCGTGGCGGCCACCGGCGTGCTGCAGAACCCCGAGCGGATCGGCCACGGCTACCCCAGCCGCAAGCCGGTGAAGCGCCCGGAGGGCACGCGCCTCACCTGGCGCTTCGTCGCCAAGGACGTGCACGACTTCGCGTGGGCGGCCGACAAGGACTACAAGCATGTGGTGCGCCCGATGGCCGAGGGCCCCGAGCTCCATTTCTTCTACAAGGACCAGGCGGAGCTGGAGGCGGTGTGGCGCGAGCTGCCCGGCTACATGGAGAAGACCTTCCGCTTCATGAACGAGCGCTTCGGGCGCTATCCGTGGCCCCAGTACAGCTTCGTGCAGGGCGGCGATGGGGGCATGGAGTACCCGATGCTCACCCTCATCACCGGCCGCCGCCGTATCGGTAGCCTGGTGGGCGTGAGCGTGCACGAGAGCGTGCACAGCTGGTACCATGGCGCGCTGGCGAGCAACGAGGGGCGCTTCGCGTGGATGGATGAGGGCATGACCGAATACGCCAGCAGCGAGGTGATGGCCCACCTCTTCGGCGGCGAGGGCGACCCGCATGCCTCGGCCATCGACGGCTACATCGGCCTGGTGGAGAGCGGAAAGCAGGAGCCGCCGAGCGTGCATGCCGACCATTTCCTCACCAACGCCGGCTACGGAGCCACGGCTTACAGCTTCGGGGAGATGCTGGTGCACCAGGCGGGCGCGGTGGTGGGCGAGCGCACCCTGGCGCAGGGGCTGCTGCGCTACTGGGACGCGTGCCGCTTCAAGCACCCCGAGCCCATCGACCTGGAGCGCGCGCTGGAGAAGCAGAGCGGGCTGGAGCTGGACTGGTACTTCGACCAGTGGGTGAACACCACGCGCCGGCTGGACTACGCCATCGCCGAGGTGCTGCAGGTGGGCGATTCGCTGCGCATCACCGTGGCGCGCAAGGGCGAGATGCTGATGCCGGTGGACCTCGACCTGGTGCTGCGCACGGGCGAGCGCCGCAGCTACCACATCCCGCTCTCCCTGGCGCGGGGCGCCAAAGCGCCCGGCAGCGACCGCGCGGCCTTCACGGTGCTGCCGCGCTGGCAATGGACCGACCCGACCTACACGCTCACCGTGCCCGGCGACATCGCGCAGCTGGCGGCCGTGACCCTCGATCCGCTGCAGCGCACCGCCGACATGGACCGCGCGAACGACCGGGTGGAGCTGCCCGAGGGCGCGCGGGGGTTGGTGCGCCCCTAACGGGAGAGGATCTCGCGGAGCACGTGCACGAAGGCCCGGGGCCGCTCGATGTTGGCCACGTGACCGGTCCGCGGAATCACCGTCCATCGGTCCTCCGGAAGCCCGTGCCGCTGCAGCAGCGCGCGCCCGGTGGCGTTGGGGATGAGCTCGTCGCGCTCGCCCCAGATGAGGTGCACGGGCATGCGCCAGTCGTAGCGCTTGTGCACCAGTTCCCGCTCATGCGCCATCAGGTCCTGCAGCAGGGTGATCTGCGCAGCCCGGTAGGGAGCGGCGAACTCCCGGTAGATCTGGTTGAGGATGAAGCGGGGCAGCGGCAGATCGCGGTAGAGCGAGAGGCGGATGCCGAAGCGCAGGTCGTCCGCCGAGGGCGTGCGCATGACCGCGAGCATGCTCGGCGCCCCCTGGGCGCGGGCGATGCTGTCGGCGAGCGCCGCGCTGTAGTCCGTCACCAGGCCGTCGTAGATCACCAGCCGGCTGATGCGGTCCGGATGCAGTTCGGCCAGGCGCGCCGCTACACCGCCGCCGTAGCTATTGCCGACAACGGGGATCGGCCCGTGGACCCCGAGGCTGTCCAGGATCAGGAGCACGTGAGCGGCCTGATCGTCGAGGCTGAGGCCCGCCCGGCTGCTGTCCCACTTGGCGCTCTGTCCGTGGCTCAGCAGGTCGGGCAGGACGCAATCGTAGTCCTTGCGCAGCAGGCTGGCGCTCCTGCTCCATTGCAGCGCGCCCGTGCCGGTATAGCCATGCAGCAGCAGGAGCTTCGGCTTGCCCGTCTCACGGTGCCACGCGAAATGCGGCCCGCTCGCATGGAAGGACCTCGCCGTGTATGCATGGCGCGACAGACGCTTGTCACTCATGCGGCCGTGCATGCGTGCGAGGTTGCAGGCGGGAAGCGCGAGGAGGAGGAGCGGGAGGAGGAGCGCGGTGGCGCGGCGCATGCGGAGCCGCGGCAATCGCTGCCGGAGGCCTTCGCCGTGGATGCGGTGCGGGGTACAGGTCTCCATCGTCATTCCGCCACCACGCGCCGTGCCAGCACCGGTGCGCCGTGCCGCAAGGCCAGCAGGACATAGATGCCGGCTGGCAGGCCGTCCCGTTCAACGGTCATCCGCTCGCCCTGCGGACGGCCCAGCCGACGCACCGTGCGGCCGTGGATATCGGTGAGCACGAGGTCGGCGTCCCTGGCGCCCGGCCCGGTCTCCAGCAGGAAGCGTGCGCTGAACGGATTGGGGCTGGGCGCCCCGATGAGGGGGGCTGCCGCCTCAGCCATGCCCACGGTGTTGCTGTATTTCTGCGTGACCAGGTGCGAGCGTCCTGCGGCATCCATGGAGATGCCGGCGACGTAGATGGCCGACGGCGTGACGGCGATGCTGGTGAGCGCATCGTCGCCGGAGTCCGGGCCGTCGTACCGCAGCTCCCCGATCAGCGTGCCCTCCGGACTCACCTTGGTGATGCTGAAATCGTAGTGGGTGGTGATGCCGGCATGCTGGCTCTGGCCGGCGGCGTACGCATTCAGCGCATCATCCAAGGCGATGGCGTTGCCCATGTCGCACGAGTTGGCATCCTGGTAGGCATAGCGATCGGACCAGGCAAGGGTGCCGGATGCATCCAGCTTGAGGGTGAGGACATCGCAATTGGTGTAGGTGGGCCCCAGGTAGTCGGGACCGGCGATGCGCCCCGTGGCCCGGATGCTCCCTTCGGCATCGATGGCCAGGGCATTGCATTCATCGGCCGAGACGTTCCACGGGAGGTTGGAGGGGTGCTCGTAGAGCCAGTCGGTGGTGGCGTCGGGCCGGATGCGCATGATGCGGTACCGCCCGAATACGCCGGCGTAGCCGTAGCCATCATCGTCGATGGCGTAGCATTGGGCGCTGCCGAAGCCCTGTATGCCCGGGCCCTCGGCATGGGCGATCAGCGTGCCGTCCGCGCTCACCACAGTCTGCGTGAAGCCGGCGCTGCCGATGTACGGCCAGTAGTGCCCGAGCACGCGGATGCCATCATCCAGCACCTTCACCAGGCGGCCGCTGCAATCGTATTCGTCTGCCGCGCCGAGCACATGCGCCCAGAGCAGGGCCCCCTCCGGCGAGAGCTTCTGCACGAGCAGCTTGGCGGGCCTCAGGGTGTCAATGGCCGCATAGCCGGTCACGTAGATGGAGCCGTCCGCATCCAGCGCGATTGCGACGCCGGCATCCGGTCGCTGCACGCCGCCATCGAAGGTGTAGGTCCAGGCCGCTTCGCCATCGGGCGTCACCTTGATGACGGCCAGGTCGGTATCGGCGCTGTCCACGCGTGCATAGCCGGTAGCGATGACGGCGCCCGCGGCATCGACCGCAGCGGCGGCGAGGTGATCGTACGAGCCGGAAGGGCCATCCCAGGTGAAGGTCCAGAGCGCATCGCCGGAATCCGTGTAGCGCGCGATGAGGAAGTCGCTCTCCGATGCCCCTTCCAGGGTATTGCCGGCCACGAGGAGATCCGAATCGGGTGCCCGGAACAGCTGCGGGGCATCGCTGGTGTACCACGTGAAGCCGGTGAGGATGCTCCGCGTCCACTCCAAGGGCGTTTGGGCCGCGGCCCCGAGCGCGGTGAGCGCCAGCGCTGCGGCGATCGCGCGGGCAGGGACGGTGGGCGGGGTTGGCATGGCGGCAGGGTGAAGGTAGGTGAGCGCGCGCGCCCCGCGGTTTCCCGCAGGGCGCGCGCGGTCGGACTGCATGGCAACTAGGCCAGCACCTCTTCCTCCTTGTGCCCGCTCACCAGCCTGTGCTGCAGCTCGGCCGGCACGGCTTGGTAGGCATGGAACTTCTCGGTGTAGGTGCCGCGCCCCTGCGTGAGGCTCCGCAGCGCGGTGCTGTAGCGGTCCAGCTCGGCCAGCGGGGTCAGCGTCCGGATGATCTGGTAGCGGCCGCTGCTGTCCACGCCCATCACGATGCTGCGGCGGCCCTGCAGGTCGGTCATCACATCGCCCATGAGGTCGGCGGGCACGCGCACCTCCAGCTCCTGGATGGGTTCCATCAGCTGCGGGTCGGCCATGGTGAAGGCCTCGCGGAAGGCCTGCAGCCCGGCGATCTTGAAGCTGATGTCGTTGCTGTCCACGGGGTGCATCTTGCCATCGAAGACCACCACGCGGATGTCGCGCGCGGGCGATCCGGTGAGCGGGCCGCGCTCCATCTTCTCCATGACGCCCTTGAGGATGCTGGGCATGAACTTGTTGTCGATGACGCCGCCCACGATGCAGTTGTAGAAGACCAGCTTGCCGCCGGTGGGCAGCTCGAGCTCCTCCTTGCCGCGCACGCTCACGCCGGTGGGCTCGGGCATGCCCTCGTGCCACGGCTCGATCCGCAGGTGCACCTCGCCGAACTGCCCGCTGCCGCCCGTCTGCTTCTTGTGACGATAGCTCGCCTCGGCGCCCTTGCGGATGGTCTCGCGGTAGGGGATGCGCGGGCTGCTGAAGGCGCAGTCGACCCTGTAGTGGTGGTTGAGCTTCCACTTCAGCAGGCTCAGGTGCAGCTCGCCCTGCGCGCCCACCAGCTGCTGGCCCGTCTCGCGGCTGTACTGGAGCACGATGGTGGGGTCCTCCTTCTGGATCTCGACCAGCGCGGCGTGCAGCTTCTCCTCCAGCTTCAGGTCGGTGGCCCTGATCACCTGCCGCAGGCGCGGCTCGGGGAAGGCGATGGGCTGCAGCTTCACCGCCTTGCCGGGCGCATGCAGCGTGTGGGCCGTGGCGGTGTCCTTCAGCTTGATGGTGCCTCCGATGTCGCCGGCCGCGAGCTTCTCCACCGGCTTGCGCTCCTTGCCGTCGACGATGAAGAGCTGGTTGAGCCGCTCGGTGCTGCCGGTGTTGTCGTTCACCAGCTCCATGCCTTCGGCCACCTCGCCGCTCATCACCTTGAAGAGCGTGATGTGGCCCGCCTTGGGCTCGATCATGGTCTTGAAGGTGAAGAGCACCGGCGGACCGTCAGCGCGGCATTCGAGCGTGCCGCCGTCGGCGCGCTCCTCGGCGGGCATCTCCAGCGCTGCGGGCGCCACATTGTCGATGAAGCCCATGAGGCGTCCGCTGCCCATGTTGCGCAGCGCGCTCAGGCAGAACACGGGGAAGCAGGTCCGTTTCATCATGCCCTGCTTCAGACCCTTGCGCATCTCGTCCTCATCGAGCTCGCCCTTGTCGAAGTAGTGCTCCATCAGGGTCTCGTCGTTCTCGGCCGCTTTCTCCACCAGCTCCTTGTGCAGCGCGTTGGCCTTCTCCAGCTCATGGGCGGGGATGGGCTGCTTCTCGGGCTTGCCGCCGGCGTCCTTGAAGACATACATGGTCATCTTCAGCAGATCGATGATGCGGTGGAAGCCGTCGCCCTGCTCCATGGGATACTGCATCACGGTGACGGCCGGGCCGAAGTGCTCCTTCGCCTGGCCCACGGTGGCCTCGAAATCGGCGTTGGGATGGTCGAGCTGGTTCACGCCGATGATCACCGGACGGTCATAGCGCTGCAAATGCTCCCAAACCAGGTCGGTGCCCACCTCCACGCCATGATGGGCGTTGAGCAGCAGCACGCAGGTATCGGCCACGCGAAGGGCGGGGATGGTCTCGCCCACCAGGTCGTCGAGGCCCGGGGTATCGATGATGTTGATCTTGTAGCCCTGCCACTCGGTGTGGAGCACGGTGCTGTAGACGCTGCTGCCGCGCTCATGCTCCAGTTCGTGGTAGTCGCTCACGGTGTTCCTGTCCTCGACTCGGCCGCGGCGTTGGATCAGACCCGCTTCGAAGAGCATGGTTTCGGCCAGCGTGGTCTTGCCGCATCCGTGGGATCCCAGGAGGACGATGTTCTTGATGTGCTTGGCATCGAAGACTCTCATGGCACAAAGGGTTTGGGGTGGATGTTGGGGTCACATGCCACCGTGGAGGTCCCTCCGGGCCATGGGTCACGGTCCGGAACGGACGCGCGGAGGACGGCTGAAGGTAGCAACCCTGTTGCGCCGAAAACAAGCATCCGTCAGTGCCGGGCCGCAAAAGCAGAAGGCCCGCTGGTGGCGGGCCCGATGCGGAAGAGCAAAAGCGCTCAGTTGAGCGATTCCATGGCCCTGCTGCCCTGCAGGCGCTTGAAGCGGGCCAGCACCTCGTCGTAGTTGGCGGGGAGGTTGAGTTCCTTCATGGGGTCGAAGGCGAACTTGCCATCAGCCTGATAGCCGGGCTTCTGCACGGCCTGCTCGTTGGAGGCCTCGGTCGGTTTTTCCTCGCCCGAAGGCTGGGCATTCGCAGGGGTCTTCATCACGGTTCCGCTGGTTCGCCTCTTTATAACACAGCCGGAGCCGCATCGTTCATCAGAAGCATGGCGAAGGTAGGCGGTGCGGCCGTCCGTGTAAAGGGGCGCGCGCGGCAGGTGCGTGCCAGGGTTGGGATCCCGAAGCGTCCGGGGCCGGTCGCTTACCTTTCGATCCGCCCAACCTCTTGCCCATGCACCGCATCCTGCTGCCGCTGCTCCTGCTCGCCTCCGCCGCCGCCCATGCGCAATACAACGCCAAGGGCACCTTCCACGCCGGGATCGGCGGCGCGATCGGCGCGCACGGCATCGCGTACGACCAGACCTTCAAGGTGAGCCTCTTCGGCGCCACCATCTCGCAGTCGCGCAGCACCACTGATGCGGCCGCCACCACCACCCTGCCGATCGAACTGGGCATGGGGCTCGGCAGGGCGTTCAGCATCGGGCTCTTCCTGGAGCCCGGCGCCTATGTCGACTCCAGCGGCTCGGCGGCCACCAATGCCCTGCTGCTCGTGGGCCTGCAGCCGCGCTTCTACCTGGTGAACAAGGACCGCTTCGCGTGGATGGCCTCCCTGCAGCTCGGGGCATCGGCGCTGCGGATCCAGCGCGAGGAGGGCGCGGTGAAGGAGGATGCGCGCTATTCCGGCGCGGCGGTGGGCTTGGGCACCGGCGTGGGGCTGAAGTTCACCGATGCCTTCGGGCTCGAGTTCCATGTGCGCTACATGGGCACGGTGATGGACCTGAAGGCCCGCGAGGTGAACGATCGGAGCACGATGGATTTCTATGAGGCCACCTTGCGCTCGGGCGGTGTGTTGGCCCAGCTGGGCCTGGCCTTCCATTTCGGTGGGAGCTAGCACCTACATTCGGCCCGCGCAATGGTTCCCGCCTGCGGGCGGGATGAAAAGGGAATCCCGTGCGAACCGGGAGCTGTTCCCGCAGCTGTGAACCGCTGACGCCCGTCGCAATCGCCACTCGCAAGGGGAAGGCGCGATGGGTAGGGCGGTGAGCCAGAAGACCTGCCAGTGCGCCTTCGTCATACGGCCACGGGACCATGGCCGCGTCGCTTGCGGTACAGGCGAACGGCCTATCCCGGGGTTTCACCACCGAGAACGCCGCGCGGTGAACGCGGCAGCCCAATCCTTCCATCCATGTACCGTTCCATCCTCTCGTGCGCGGCGCTCGCATCAGCGCTTCTGCTGCAGGCCCAGCAGCAGGTCAGGCAGGTCTTCGTGCTCAGCGAAGGCTATTACGACTATTTCGGCGGCGGGGGCCAGCTGATTCCCGTGACGTTGGGGAGCTACGACCCCGCTGCGGGCACCTACCAGACCGTGGCCACGCTCAACGGTCCCCGCTTCGGCAGCGATGTGCTGGTGGATGCGGGCAGCGTCTACGTGGCGGCCGACGACCGCGTGGTGCGCTTCGATGCGGACTCCTACGCCCAGACCGGAGAGGCCCTGGTGCCGGGTGTGCGCAAGCTGGCCGTCTGGAACGACCTGCTGCTGCTCACACGCGGTGAGCTGGGCGGGCTTCCGCACTACTTCGAGGCCCGCGACAAGGCGACCCTCGCGCTGCTGTGGACCATCGCGCCGGCCGACGGCCTGACCATGAGTGCCGAGGATGTGCTGGTGGTGGGCGACAAGGCCTACCTGGCGGTGAACAACGCCTTCGATTGGAGCAGCCTGGCCGGCAAGGTCGGCGTGGTCGACCTGGTTGCACAGGCCTATGCGCAGGAGATCGACCTGGGGCCCGAGGGGCTCAATCCGGAGAAGCTCTTCGTGCGCGACGGCGCGGTGCTCACCTTCAACAACACCGACTTCGCGCGCAGCTCCATCAGCCGCTTGGAGGCCGATGCCGCTGCACTGGAGTACACCGTGACCGTGGCCGAGAACTCCGGCTGCGCCACCTCGGCGCTGGTGGAGGCCGCGGAGATGGTCTACTTCCTGGAGTACGCCCAGGGCGAGCTGGTGCGGTTCGATATCGGTGCCGGATCGGTGAGCGATACCCTCACGGGCAGCCCCACGGTCTACGGCCTCATCGAGGACCCCGTGAACGGCGTGCTCTACGCCACCACCACCGATTTCGTGAGCAGCGGCGAGCTGCACGTGCTGTCGCTCGACGGGCAGGTGCAATCCACCGTGCCTGCGGCCATCGCTGCCGGCAGCATGGCCCTCGACCTGCGGCTTTCCACCGCGCTGCCCGAGCGCGCCGGTGCCGCGCTTGCCGTGTACCCCAACCCTGCCGAGCATGAGGTGTTCCTGCAGCTGGCGGCCCCGGCGGGCGCGCTGCGCGTGTTCGATTCCACGGGCCGTGAGGTGGCCGTTGACCAAGGGCCGGCAGGCCCGGTGCGCCGGCTGGAGGTGGCCGCGCTGAAGCCCGGGCTCTACACGGTGCAGGCGGAGGGCGTAGGCACGGTGCGCTTCACCAAGCGCTGATCGCTCCGGTCCGTTACATTTGCCGCCCCGTCGGCCGGTCCCCGGGCCGGCCGGCGGGGCAAAGGCCTCCTTAGCTCAGCGGTAGAGCAGCTCATTCGTAATGAGCAGGTCGTCAGTTCAAATCTGACAGGAGGCTCCGGGAAGGGACCGCCGCCGGCGGTCCCTTCCGCATTTCCGCTCAGGCGGCGAGCAGGCGCTCGATCTGCAGGAAGTGCCGCTCCTGGTGGGCGATGGGGAACCGGAAGGCATCACCCGCCTTGAAGCGGATCACGGGCCCCAGGCTGCTGGTGACGCGCACCGCCTCGAGGTCCTTGCCGGGCGCCTGTTCCAGGAGGCGCAGGAAGCCTTCGCAGAGGGCGATGAACCGCGTGATGCTCTCGTCGGTGGCGCCGTGCTGCCGGGCCGGATCGAACAGCTTGAGCGTGCGCATGCGCCAGGCGATGCGGCCGCCGGGCCTGGGGCGCATGGCCTGCGTGGCGAACTCCCCGATCCGGCCCGGGCGGAAGGTGGCTCCGCGGCCTGTGGCGGGGCCGGGCCGGGCGAAGGCGCGCTCCAGCCCACGCCGGTAGATGCCGCTGCTGAGGTTCATGTGCTCGAAGACCTCCAGGGCGTTCCATCCGCCGCCCGGCGGACGGCGCAGGAGGGTGTCGGCGGGGAGCCTGGCGATGCTGCGGGCGCGCTCGATCTGCTGGTGCAGCGCGGCGGAGAGCTCGCTCACGAGGCGGTCTACGGGGATGGGTTCACGGGCCATGCCGCGAAGCAAGCACCGGAAGCGCCCGAGGGGGCTTGATGCAGGTCAAGAACGGTCAGCGGCGGCGGCGCAGGCGGCTGAAGGTCTCCGGCGTCATGCGCAGGTAGCTGGCGATGTCCTTCTGCGGCACCAGCTGCAGCAGGTGGGGGCTGCGCGCCACCAGCCGGTCGTAGCGTTCCTCGGCGCTGAGGCTCATCTGCTCGATCTCGCGCGCGGCGCGCGCCACCAGCAGCTCCTCGGCGATCAGGCGGCCCCAGCGCTCCATCACCGGCAGGTCGCGGTAGAGCGCCTGCAGATCAGCGTGGGCGATGCCCAGCAGCACGCTGTCGGTGAGCGCCGTCACATCGAACCGCGCCGGGCGCTGGGTGATGAAGGAGGCGTACTCGCCGCACCAGCTGCCATCGTAGGCGAATCCCACGCAGATGTCCTGGCCATCGTGGGGGAACGACAGCCGTTGCACGCCCGACTGCACCACGTAGAAGCGGCGCTCCACCTGCCCCACGGCACAGATGGCGGCGCCGCGGCTGAAGGCGTGCTCGGCCCACAGCGGGGCGATGCGCTCCCATTCGGCGTCGGTGAGCGCCACATAGCGGGCGATGGCGCGGCGCACGAGGTCCATGGCGTAAAGATGCGCGCCGGAAGCCGCCTCCGGCCCCCGTACTTTCGCGCGCTTGATGAACGCCATTACCCGCTACAAGCTCCGCAAACTGGCGAAGTACGCGCTGGTGGCGGCCATCGTGGCGCTGGTGCTCACCCTCTTCAGCGGCGAGGGCATGAGCGCGGCCATCTTCGGATCGTGGATGCTGCTCGGCCTGTGGACCGGCGTGCTGGAGGAGTACTTCTTCGGCCGGCGCTTCAGGGCCCTGGCCGTGCCCCTGCAGTTCCTGGGAAAGGTGCTGCTGGTGAACCTCTTCACCATCCTGCTCATCGGCATCGCCTGGCTGTGGGGCTCCGAGCGGTTCACCATGATCGCCAGCGACACGCCCTACCGCATGCACGAGATCTTCGGCATGGCGCAGTTCTACCAGCTGGTGCTGCGCGTGGTGGTGGTGAGCTCCATCGCCATCCTGGTGGTGCAGGTGGAGGAGTGGATGGGCCGCCGCACCTTCCTCGGCTTCCTGCTCGGCCGCTACGAGCGGCCCAAGCGCGAGGAGCGCGTGGTGCTGAGCCTCGACCTGGTGGGCAGCACGGAGATCGCCGAGCGGCTGGGCGACATGCGCTACTACCGCTTCCTCAACCAAGTGTACTCGCTGATGACGGACGCCGTGCTGCGGAACGAGGCGGACATCCACAAGTACGTGGGCGATGAGGTGATCTTCACCTGGCCCATGCGCGTGGGCATCCGCCGCTTCAACTGCCTCGACCTCTACTTCGACATCACCGCGCGGATCGCGGAGCACGAGAACGACCTCAAGCGCGAGTTCGGCCTGGTGCCGCGGTTCCGCGCCGGCCTGCACGGGGGGCGGGTGCTCAGCGCGCAGGTGGGGCACATCAAGCGCACGGTTGACCTCAGCGGCGACGTGATGAACAGCGTTTCGCGCATGCTGGGGCTCGCCAAGGCGATGAAGACCGACATCCTCGTGAGCGCCGAGCTGCTCGAGCGCATGCCCGATGCCGGCCGGCGCTTCGAGATCGGCCCCCAGCACCTGGTGCCCGTGAAGGGCAAGCGCCGCGAGGTGCGCGTGCACGTAGTGCGCCGCCATACCCTGGAGCCATGATGCGGCCGATCGCCCTGTTGCTCGCTTCCTGCGCTGTGCGCCTGGCCATGCAGGCGCAGGTGCCCGTGCCCTTCGTCACGGACGAGGACCGCTTCATGGTCTTCGCCGAAGGGCGGTTCGAGAAGCTGGAGCCGCGTCCGCCGCAATGGATGCATGCCATGGAGGGCCAATTGGTGTACCGCGACCACCAGGGCCAGCTGAAGGCCTTCCTGCCCGATGGATGGCGACTGCACCTGCTGGACAAGGGGGGCGGCGAGCCGCGGGGCACCCGCCGCCGCATCGCCTGGCTCGCGGGCGATACGCTCAAGGGCATCCGCGAGGGCCGGGCCCATGTCCTGGCCTCGCAGGTGGCCGATTTCGGCGTCAGCGACAGCCTGGTGGCCGTGCACGATACGGCGCTCCACGAGCTGCAGGCGATCTGGCGCGGCCGGGTGCACCCGGTGGCCCAGGTGGAACGGGGCAGCGACCGGCCGCAGTGGCTGCTCGGCACCAATGCCCTGGTGCTCTTCAACAAGGAGGCGCGGCGGCTCTCGCTCTTCCAGGGCGGGCGCCTGCGGGTGCTGAGCGACAGCACCGACGTGGGCATCGCCGTGGCGGGAGGGGGCATCGTGGGCTGGTGGGACGGGCATCGCCGTGTGTTCATGGCCGCGTTCGGAGGGGCCGAGCATGCGCTCTCCGACCTGCGGCCGGCCAGTGCGCAGGCTGGGCAGGGCCTCATCGCCTTCGTCGACGGCAACGGACGCCTGAAGTGCTTCGAGCGGGGCGTGGTGCACCGGGTGCTTGACGGGGTGCCATCGGCCTATTGGGTGAAGGACAGCCTGCTGCTCTACCTGGACCGCGGACGGCTCATGCTCTTCAAGGACGGCGCCAGCACGCTGGTGGAGCCCTACGTGCCCGAGGACTGGCAGGTGGAGGGCGGGCTGCTCGCCTACCTCGACATCAACCGCGAGCTGCGCGGTATCGCGGGCGGGGAGCGCTTCCGGTTCGGCTCTGAGGCGGCCATCGCCGCCTTCCGGCTCTACGGCGATGCGGTGGTGTATCGCAGCCCCCTGGGCCATATGGTGGTGGCCACGCGACGGCGCACCTACACCTATTGAGCGGCCGGCTTGGCCCGTGCGGCAGGCGGAGCGGCCCCGGGCTCGATGGTCCACAGGCTGATGGCCGCGCGCCTGCCCTTGAGCGCGATGCTGCCGATCTCGCGCACCGGCAGGCGGCCCTTGGGGAGCAGCAGGTCGAGCAGCTCCTTGCTGATGAGGTTGTCCACGCCGTGCTCGTTGCACGTGTTCTGGATGCGGGCGGCGGTGTTCACCACATCGCCGCTGTAGATGCGCTCCTTCTTCACCAGGCCCACCTCGCCGGTGGTCACCTCGCCATAGTGGAATCCCGCCTTGAAGGCCGGCACGATGCCGTAGCGCGCCCGGTAATAGTCGGCCCTGCGCTGCAGCTTCGCCCGGATGTCGAGGAAGCAGCGGATGCACCGCTGGCGCGCCAGCCCGCGGCGCAGCGGCCAGCTCACGCTGATCTCGTCGCCCACGTACTGGTAGATCTCCCCGCGCGAGTACACGATGGGGTCGGTGATGTCCGTGAAGAGCTCGTTGATGAGCTGGAAGTAGCGCACATGCCCGAGCTCCTCGGCAATGGCGGTGCTCGACCGCATGTCGAGGAACATGAAGATCCGCAGCTCCTGGCGGGGCTGATGGTAGCGGCCCGCCAGGTGGCCCGCACCGCCGTTGCCGTACTGGTCGTTGAGCCGCACCATGAGCATGGTGGCGCCCATGAGCGCCAGCCAGTAGAGGTACTTGCCAAGCCAGATGAGGCTTAGCAAGCGCTCGGTCGCGCTCCCGCCCATCGGATCCGCCTGCGCCGGGAGCCACGCGCCCAGGGCGAAGACCACGGCGGCCACCAGCGCGGCCATGATGGCCAGCGCCGGCAGGTAGGCGAGGTGCCGCAGCCGGTCGCGCAGCAGGAAGATGTAGGCGCCGCCGCCGAGCAGCCCGGCCGTGAGGGCCTGCAGGAGGTGGTCCTCCACGCGGCGGCCCAGGTCGTCGCCCAGGCCGGCAGCGCTCAGCGCATCGTGCTCGAAGAGCGCACTGAGCGCGCCCATGGCCATCCATGCCGCCGTGATGCGGAGCGTTCTGTTCGCCCGCAGGCGGAGGCGCGCCAGGGAATCCATAGGGGTGGCGATCGGAAGGCCGGCGAAGGTAGCGGGGCCCGGACGGCGGCCCGTTAACCGGGTGTTACCGGCGGCGCCCTGCGTGCCCGGGGCCGCAGCACCAGGTAGTACCAGCCCACCAGAACCAGGCCCGCCACGAAGAAGGGCACCGCCCATGCGCGGCGGGTGTCGTCGAACCAGAACTCCCCGATCATCCACACGCCGTTGGCGGTGATCCAGCACACCACGGCCAGGCTGTGCAGCAGCTCGCCGAGGTCGGTGCGGCTGCGCCAGGCGATCCAGGCCGCCATGCAGAAGGTGGGGACGAACATGGCCAGGCCCAAGGGCTTCCAGAGCATCACCCAGCAGAGGTCCTTCAGCAGCCACAGCACGATGTGGAAGTTCTCGGCCGCGCGGATGGAGCGGAGCATGGCGTTCGTTTGGCGCAAAGATGGATCCGTCGAAGATTCCGCACCTTCGCACGCGAACCCGGTACTTTGGGGATGATGACGGAGCGAACGATGGTGAAGCGGGCCTGCCTGGCGATCCTCATCCTGCTGGGAGCGGGCGAGGCGCGCGCCTTCCATATCCGCCTGCATGGCCTGGTCACCGAGCACTTCAGCGGTGACGGGCTCCGCGATGTGCAGGTGCGCCTGGTGAAGGACAGCGTGGAGCGGCAGACCATCCGCACCAACGGCCGCGGCGAGTACGAGCTCTACCTGGAGCGCGGCTACGATTACCAGGTGTGGTACTACCGCGAGGACCTGGTGCCGAAGTACATCCGCATTGATGCCACAGGGGTGCCGCTCTTCCCCGACGTGCCCTTCTATGAGATGGATGTGCAGATGACCATGTTCGCGCTCATCACCGGCTTCGACTTCAGCGCTTTCGACGAGCCGGTGGCGATGGCCTCCTACAAGCACACCGTGCGCAACCTGAACTGGGACATCGACTACACCGAGCGCCGGCAGGCCGCCATCGCGCGGGTGATGGTGCTCTATGAGCGGGCCGTGGCCGACCTGCGCCGGCGGCAGTCCGCGGCCGTGCGCGAGAAGCAGCGGAAGCGCCGGCGCGCCTACTTCTGATCCTCCAGCGCGCCCACGAGCCGCACGCACTGCACCGCCTCGCGCACGTCGTGCGCCCGGAGGAGCGCGGCGCCCTTGAGCAGCGCGATGGCATGGAGCGCCGTGGTGCCGTTGAGGGCCTCCGCGGGGCCGATGCCGAGCACCTCGTTGATCATCCGCTTGCGCGAGAGGCCCACCAGCACGGGCGCGCCAAGCGCGCAGAGCGAGGGAAGGCCCCGCAGCAGGGCGTAGTTGTGCGCAGTGGTCTTGCCGAAGCCGAAGCCGGGGTCGAGGATCACATCGGCGATGCGCGCCTGGTGCGCCGCCTGCAGCCGGCGGCTCAGGTGCAGCGTCACCTCGGCCACCGGGTCGGCATAGGCGGGCGCCAGCTGCATGGTGCGCGGCGTGCCCTGCATGTGCATGGCGATGTAGGGCACGCCGAGGGCGCCCACCGTGCCGAGCATGTCCGCGTCGAGGGTGCCGGCGGAGATGTCGTTCACCAGGCCGGCACCGGCCGCCACCGCCTGCTGCGCCACGCGCGCGCGCCAGGTGTCCACGCTGATCAGGGCCTCCGGGAAGCGCCGGTGGATCGCTTCCACCACGGGCAGCACCCGCCGCAGCTCCTCCTCCTGGGGCGGCTCCACGGCGCCCGGCCGCGAACTGGCCCCGCCGACATCGAGGAGGGCGGCGCCTTCCTCCAGCATGCGCTCCGCCCGGTGCAGCGCGGCATCAACGTCCACGCGGCTGGCGGCGTGGAAGGAGTCGGGCGTGGCATTGAGGATGCCCATCACAGCGGGCAGCGGCAGCTCCACCAGCCGGTCCTTCACCCGCCAGAGGGCCGATCGCCGTGGACTACTTTCGCCCGCCATCAGGGGCCGAAGATCGTCAGCGCAGGCGCTCCTGCTGGGTGAGGAACATGGAACGCACATTGCAGCAGTACGACGCCGTCATCGATGAGTGCCACGACCTCTTCCTGAAGAAGGCGAAGGACTACGGCACGGCCTGGCGGATCCTGCGCGTGCCGTCGCTCACCGACCAAATCCTCATCAAGGCGCAGCGCATCCGCACCCTGCAGCAGGTGGGGGAGAGCAAGGTGGGCGAGGGCATCCGGCCCGAATTGATCGGCATCATCAATTACGCGGCGATGGCGCTGGTGCAACTGGAGCTGGGCGTGGTGGATGCGCCTGACCTGGGCCCGGACGAGGCCGCCGCCCGCGTGCTGGCCCAGCAGCGGCATGCCCGCGCGCTGATGACCCGCAAGAACCACGACTACGGCGAGGCCTGGCGCAGCATGCGGGTGAGCTCGCTGGTGGACCTCATCCTGATGAAGCTGCTGCGCATCAAGAGCATCGAGGACAACCAGGGCGCCACGCTGGTGAGCGAGGGCATCGATGCCAACTTCCTCGACATCGTGAACTACGCGGTCTTCGCGATGATCCAGCTGGAGGAGGGCAGGGGCTAGGCGCTGTTGGGATCGCAAGGATGCGCGCCGGCTCAGGGCCCCATCCTGGCCCGATTCCTGCTGGAAGGCCGGGCGACACCCTTACCTTTGACCCACACCAAACCAGCACACATGCGCATCCTGCTGAGCATCCTGGCCCTGACGGCCATCGTGGCCACGGCCTCCGCCCAAAGCGAGACCACCGACAAGAGGAAGGCCCGCAAGGCCAAGAAGACCGAGGCCGTTGCCGCTGCGCCTGCCGATCAGCCCAAGGCTGCCTGCTGCTCCGCGAAGGCCGGAGCCGACAAGGCCAGCTGCCATGCGAAGGGCGAGATGAAGTCCGATGCGGGCACCGCTCCCGCTGGCGCCGCCGCCGAGGCGAGCCCCGCCGAGGGTGCCCCGAAGGCTGCCTGCTGCGCCGGGAAGGCCAAGACCGCCTGCCACGATAAGGCGGAAGCGCACGGCCATCAGCATGAGCACGGCAAGGCCGAGGAGGCCCCTGCCGCAGCACCGAACAAGTAAGCGGCCGCGGCCGCACCACGGAAAGGCCCGGGCCCTGCGCCCGGGCCTTTCGCGTTCAGGCCCTCGGTGACTCGCATCACGCTGGAGGGGGTGGGGTGATGGATGTCACTCCCGCGGGTGCGGGGCCACGGCAATTTCGCGGTGCAGGCGGCCGGAATGCCGGGCTGCCATCAACCGGAAAAACCATCACCCCATGAAACTGAAGCAGATCTACACCGGGTGCATCGCCCACGCCGCCTACTACCTCGAGAGCGAGGGGGAGGTGGCCATCTTCGACCCGCTCCGCGAGGTGCAGCCCTACATCGACCAGGCCAAGGCCGATGGCGCGAAGGTGAAGTACGTCTTCGAGACGCACTTCCATGCCGATTTCGTGAGCGGCCACCTGGACCTGGCGAAGAAGACCGGTGCCACCATCGTTTACGGCCCCACCGCGAAGCCCGGCTTCACGGCGCATGTGGCCACCGATGGCGAGGTGTTCCACGTGGGCAAAGCCAAGGTGAAGGCCATCCACACCCCGGGCCACACCATGGAGAGCACCACCTACCTCGTGATCGACGAGAACGGCAAGGAGCACGGCATCATCACCGGCGATACGCTCTTCATCGGCGATGTGGGCCGCCCCGACCTGGCACAGCACGTGATCGCGGACCTGACCGAGGAGAAGCTGGCCGGGCACCTGTACGATTCGCTGCGCAACAAGATCATGCCGCTGAGCGATGAGCTGATCGTGTACCCGAACCACGGCGCAGGCAGCGCGTGCGGCAAGAACATGAGCAAGGAGACCACGGATACCCTGGGCAACCAGAAGCGCACCAACTACGCGCTGCGTCCGGACATGACCAAGGAGGAGTTCATCAAGGAACTGCTCACCGGCCTCACCACGCCACCGGGCTACTTCCCCAAGAATGTGCTCATGAACATCCAGGGCTACGAGAGCCTGGACACCATCATGGAGCGCGCCAAGACCGGCTACGACCCTTCGGCCTTCGAGGTGGTGGCCAACGAGGAGCGGCCGCTGGTGCTTGATACGCGCAGCGCGGCCGACTTCGCCATGGGCTTCATCCCCAACAGCATCAACATCGGCCTCGACAGCAACTTCGCCATGTGGGTGGGCGAGATGATCCCCGACATCAAGCAGGCCATCCTGCTGGTGACCGAGCCGGGCAAGGAGGAGGAGAGCATCATCCGCCTGAGCCGCGTGGGCTACGATAACACCATCGGCTACCTGAAGGGCGGCTTCCCGGCGTGGAAGGCGGCCGGCAAGGAGGTCGACACGGTGGCGCGCATCAGCGCGCAGGAGTTCGCCAAGCGCTATGCCGCCAAGCCCGTCATCATCGATGTGCGCAAGCAGAGCGAGTTCGACAGCGAGCACGTGGTGGACGCCATCAATGTGCCGCTGAATCAGATCAACAGGCACCTGGCGCAATTCCCCAAGGAGACCCCCTTCATCCTGCACTGCGCAGGCGGCTACCGCAGCATGATCGCGGCCAGCATCCTCAAGTCGCGCGGCTGGGACAACTTCGTGGATGTGGAGGGCGGCTTCAGCGCCATCAAGGAGACCGATGTGAAGCGCACGGAGTACGTGTGCCCGACCACCTTGCTCTGAACCTGCAAGGTCGAAGAGAGGGCGCCCTTCCGGAAGGAGGGGCGCCCCCGCATTTCAGGATTGCCATGCCGGGCTTGACCCGGCGTCGGGACACGCGGTGAGGAAGCTGTGGCCGGTGGGGTAGTGGCGTCAGCTATTGCGCGGGCACCTTCGGCTTCCGCACGTCCAGGTTGCACACCAGCGCGAGGTGCAGGGTGCTGTTCAGCTCGATGAGGTCAGCGCCGCTGGCCGCGCCGGGGCGCTGGATGGTCTGGTAGAGGTAGCCGGCCAGGAGGCTTACGGGCTTGCTCACCTGGTAGCCTACGAGCGCTGAGATGCGGTTCTGGTTGATGTAATCCAAGCGCTGGCTGTCGCCGAAGCTGAGGAAGACCTCATCGTAGAGGTTGGCGCTGAACACGCCGGGCTCCACCTGGTCATGGCCGAGGGGCACCGTCAGCCACACGCGGTAGCGGAAGCGGCTCTGGTACGCGTAGCCGTCGAATTCACCCTGCGATGGGTCATCGGCCGAGGGCTTCAGCCTGGCGATGAAGCGCTCCTCCATGCGGAAGCGGTGCTGCAGCCGCGCGCGCCCGATGGCCTGCCCGCTGAGCTGGACCTGCTGGAAGAGGTGATGCTCCCAGTTCTGGTACCTGATCGGGTGGTCGCCGTACGCGTAGTTGAAGTAATAGCTGTAGCCCTGCGTGAGCAGCACCTGGTCGTTCAGGTGGAAGTTGATGGCGGGGCGCAGGAGCAGCTGCTGCCAGTCCTTGCCGAGGTTGTCGCGTCGCCAATGCCCTTCGGTGTGGAAGCTCCAGCGGTCGCTGATGCGCTGATCGCCCCAATGGGACACCCACAGGTGCTGCTGCGGCTCGCTGACGCGCTGCGCCGCGGCCGGCAGCGCGGCGGCCAGGAGGAGGGGCAGGAGGATTCGGACGCTCATCCGCTCAGGCGTGCATGACGGCTTTCCGCGATTTCCGGCGCGCGGCATGAGGGTGCTGCGAGCGGGGCACAAGATGGCCCATCTCGGTCACTTCGAAGGTGCCGCCGTCACGCTCGTATTTCTCCTTGTAGGCGAATACGTGCTCCATCACGGTGTGGTCGACCAGGGTGGCCCGGTCGAAATCCACGCGCACGTGGTTCTTCGGCGGTATCGAGTCGAGCCGCTTCTTCAGCCCGAGGTAGTTGCTGAAGATGGCCGCATCGTGCACCTCCAGCACGAAGCGGTCGGCGAGGCTGTCGTAGCGCAGGTGCAGGTTGGGCTTGAAGAGCGAGCGGAGGGTGGCGCCGCGCGAAAGGTGGATGATGATCTTGAGCGCGATGCCGCTGAACACGCCGATGATGAGGTCGGTGGCGAGGGTGACGATGAGCGTGGTGACGAAGATGCTGAGTTGCTCGCGCCCGATCTGCAGGGTGTGCCTGAAGTGCTGCGGGGCGGCGAGGCGGTAGCCGGTGTACATGAGGATGGCGCCCAATGCGGCCAGCGGGATGCTGTGGATGAGGGTGGGGAAGGCGGCGATGAACACCAGCAGGAAGGCGCCGTGGAAGAAGTTGGCCCAGCCGGTGCGCCCGCCGTTGTTCACGTTGGCGCTGCTGCGCACGATCTCCGCGATCATGGGCAGTCCGCCGACGAGGCCCGCCAGCGCGCTGCCGGCGCCCACCGCGCTCAGGTCCTTGTTCAGGTCGCTCTCGCGCTTCCAGGGGTCCAGCTTGTCCACCGCCTTGGCGCTCAGCAGCGATTCGATGCCCTGCACCAGGGTGATGCTCACCACCGCGATGAGGAAGGGCAGCGTGAAGGCCTTGGACCAGTCGGGGAACACGAATCCATCGGCGAGGCTCTCCGGAAGCGTCACCAGGAACTTCGGGCCGATGCTGTACTCGTGGCCGTCGAGGAAGAGGTACTTGTGCTCGTGCTCCAGATCGAACCAGTGCCCGAGCGCGATGCCCACGAGCACCACCACCATGGGCGCGGGTATCATCTTCACCCACCTGTTCCTGATCACCGGCAGCAGGAACATGATCAGCAGGCTCACCCCGCCGATGATGGCCACCTCGGGATTCATGTGCAGGAGGCTGTTCGGGATCTCGGCCAGCAGCTCCAGCGGCTCCTTGCCCTCCGGCTTCACGCCCAGGGCCACGTGCGCCTGCTTGCTGAGGATGATGACGCCGATGGCCGCAAGCATGCCGTGCACCGCGCTGCTGGGGAAGAAGTCGCCCAAGCGGCCGGCCTTCATGCGCCCCAGCAGGAAGAGCAGCGCGCCGCTCACCACCACGGCGGCCAGCATGCTGCGGTAGCCCGCCATGGAATCACCGCCGCCGAGGCTCTCCACGGCGCCCAGGATCACCACGATGAGGCCTGCGGCTGGGCCGTTGATGGTGACGTGGCTGCCGTTGATGCGGGAGACGAGCAGGCCGCCGATGATCGCGGTGATGAGGCCCGCCATGGGCGGCACGCCGGAGGCGAGCGAGATGCCCAGGCAGAGCGGCAGGGCGATGAGGAAGACGATGAAACCGGAGAGGAGGTCGCTGCGCCAGTTCTCCTTGAGGCCGGCGAGCCCGGTGAGGGGAAGCTTCGTGTTGCTCATGCGGATGCGCACTACGGGTTCTGCGCGGTGCCAAAATTCCCGCGGGACGGAGGGGGCGTTATGAGAGTGGGATTAAAGCGGTGCCAACAGGTGTGAAGGCGGGGGGCTGAGCTGCATCCGCAATGGCGACCGCGCACGGGGCCACTACCTTTCAGCCGTTCAAGCCATGCGTGCGCTCATCGTCGAGGACGAACCCCAGGTGGCCGCCTTCATCGCCGCGGAGCTCGGCCGGATGGGCTTCACCGTGGATCAAGCGGCCGATGGCCTGGAGGGCATCCGGCAGGCGCAGGAGCACCGCTATGCCATCATCCTGCTCGACTGGATGCTGCCCAAGCGCAACGGCATCGAGGTGTGCAAGGCCATCCGCACCTCCGACCCCCATGTCCCCATCCTCATGCTCACCGCGCTGGACGGCGTGGAGGAGCAGGTGAAGGGCCTGGGCGCCGGCGCGGACGACTACCTGGCCAAGCCCTTCGACATCGCCGTGCTGCTCGCGCGGGTCAATGCGCTCATCCGCCGGACGCAGGGGCGCGGCACCGACAAGCTGCTGGTGTGCGGCGACCTGGTGATGGACCATGAGGCCAAGCGGGTGACCCGCGCCGACCAGGAGATCCGGCTCACCGCCCGCGAGTATGCCCTCCTGCACCACCTCCTCACGCATCAGGGCAGGGTGCTGGACCGCGCCACCATCCTGGATCAGGTCTGGGACACCAGCTTCGAGACCGAATCGAACGTGGTGGACGTGTACATCAACATGCTCCGCCGCAAGGTGGACAAGCCCTTCGGCCGTCCGCTCATCCACACGGTGACGGGCATGGGCTATGTGCTGCGCAACGATCGGCCATGAGCTTCCGATCGCGCATGGCCGTGGTGTTCACCCTGCTGGTGGGCGCGCTGCTGGCCCTGTTCGGCGTGCTGGTGCATGCCCACGCCGAGCACCTGCGCGAGGAGGAGTTCTTCGACCGGCTCGAGGACCGCGCCGTGCTGGTGGAGCGGCTCATCGAGGAATCGCGGGGCATGACGAAGAGCGAGGCGGGCCACCTGGCGAAGGCCCTGCGCGACGCGCTGCCCGAGGAGAGCATCGTGGTGATCGGCATAGACGGGCAGGTGCTCTTCGAGCGCGAGCCCATCGACCTGCCCACCAGCTGGCGCGAGACCGCCACGCGCAAGGGCAGGGCCCGCATCACGCAGGGCGACCGTCAGTTCGTGGTGGTGGACCGTCCCGAGACGCGTCCGCTGGGCATCCTCTACACCATGGCCTCGGCCATCGACGCCGCGGGGCATGAATCGCTGCGCGAGCTGCGCCGCTCCATGTGGCTCACCGGCCTGGTGGCGCTGCTGCTCACGGCGGGCATCGCCTGGCTCTATGCCACCTGGGCGCTGGTGCCCGTGCGCCTGCTGGTGCGCAAGGCCGCGGAGATCCACGAGCCATCGGAGCGCATCCCCGTGCCCCCCGGCCGCAGCGGCGATGAGCTGGCCGCCATCGCCACCACCTTCAACGAGCTGCTCTCCCGCATCGACAGCGCCTTCAGCGTGCAGCGCTCCTTCATCGCCAACGCCTCGCACGAGCTGCGCACGCCGCTCACCATCCTGCGCGGCGAGGCGCATCAGGCCCGGCAGTCGGACATCAGCGCGCAGACCGCCGAACGCCTGCGCGCCATCGAGGAGCAGGCCATGGTGATGCAGGACCTGCTGGAGCAGCTGCTCTGGCTGGCCCAGACGCGCGGCGCCGCCGAGCGCATCCCCTTCGCCGAGGTGCGCCTCGATGAGGTGGCCGAGCGCGCCCTGGAGCGTTGCCGCGCGCGCTACCCCGAGCGCCCCGTGCGCTTCGGCATGGATGAGGACCCGGAGGGGCGCGAGCCGCTGGTGCAGGGCAATGCGGTGCTGCTCACCGCAGCGCTCTACAACCTGCTCACCAATGCCGTGAAGTACGGCGGCGAGCGCATCGAGCTGCGCGTGGCCGTGCAGGGCCGCGATGCGGTGGCCACCGTCACCGATCACGGCAAGGGCATGGCGCCCGACGCGCTGGCCCGCGTGCGCGAGCTGTTCTACCGAACCGCGGACGCCGCACCCCTCGATGGCCATGGCATCGGCCTCGCCCTCGTGGACCGCATCATGCAGGTGCATGGCGGCCGGCTGGAGCTGAGCGCCGTGGAGGGCAAGGGCACCGTGGCGGCGGTGCGCATGGCGCTGGTGGGCTAGGGTCTCCGGCGTGCGCGGGCCGGAGAAGCGCTCATCCGTGGTACACCCGGCTGGCGGCGATGCGGCCATCGCGGATCACCAGCACCTCGCCCACGCGGAGGTCGTCCTCGCCGTCGACCTGGCGGATGTACTCCATGAAGACGGCGGTGCCGTCGGTGATCAGGTTCCAAGCGGTGTAGCGCAGGCTGGGCAGGCGCTCGAAGGCATCGGCCCACCAGGCGTGCAGTGCGGGTTTGCCGCGCACCCGGCCTTCGGTCTCGGGCCGGCGCTGCTTCAGCTTGGGGCTGAAGTGCTCCGCATCGTCGTGGTAGAGGGCCAGCAGGGCAGGCAGGTCGTGCGCGTTGAAGGCGGCGAACCAGCGGTCGGCGATCTCGGGCGGGGTCATGGGGCAAAGGTGGGCGGCGCATCGTGCCGGGTGCCGTGCGGCGGGCGCTCGTGCAGCGGAAGGCCGCAATGACGGGCCAGCGCGCGCGCGGCGGCGAGCCCCTCGGGCGTGAAGGCCCAGGAGCACAGGGCTCGGATGGGATGGTCGCGCTGCATGGCTCCGATGGCCCGCACGGCGAGTCGGCCGGCGATGCCCCTGCGCCGCCATTCAGGCAGCACCAGCCCGCTGCACAGGTACACGGCCTCGAAGGGCCCGTGCTCCGGCGTGCGCTCGTAGAGCTCGCGCTCGGTGATGCGCTCGGCCACGAACCGCTGCATGAGGGCGGCGGTGGTGGGGATGAGCAGCACCCACGCCACAGGTCCATCGGTGGTGGCCTCCTCCTGCACACTGGCCGGGTGCATGCGGCGCAGGCGCTGCAGCACGGCCTCGTCCACGTTGAGCTGCTCGGGGTCGGTGCGCACGGCGAAGACTTCGTCGGCCAGGCGCAGCAATCGCGCGTAGTTGTCGGGCATGGCCGCAAGTTGGCGAGCGTTGGCCTCAACGGCTTCGTCACCCCCCGTTCACGGCCGCGACCGGTGCTTTAATCCGCCTCTCATAACGCCCGCCGCATTCCCGGGCATCTTTGTGCCGTCCAAGAACCGCATCCGCATGGAGATCCTCGAGCGACGCCAGATGACCGCTGGATTCGATGAGCATGCGGTGCTGCACGACCTGAAGCACTACCTGCCGGCGCAGGCCCCGCTCAAGGACTTCATCCACCACAACACGCTGCATGCCTTCCAGCAGGAGCGTTTCCACGAGGCGCTGGCCCGGGCCTCGCGGATCTTCGGGTACAAGGTGTACCTCTCGGTGAACGAGTACCGCCGGCTCTTCCACGAGGGGCGCATCAATGCCGCCGTGATGGACCGCGTCATCGCCGACCACCACGGCATCGACGGCCTCGCGGCATGGCGGCACAGGCTGCTGGAGAAGCCCTACGACAACGCCATCGTGCCGCGCATCGGCTCGCTGCGGGCCCATTGGAAGCGCGACCGCCGCATCGACCTCGACGCGCTCACCCACACGCTCCTCTTCCGGGTGCTGAACAGCTACCTGGACCAGGGCATCGCCATCTGGCGGTTCCCCGTTTGGGACCAGGGCTTCCTGGCCAGCGTGCGCGAGCTGCAGCGGCATGCGTGGAGCGGGCTGCTGCGCGGCCGGCGCGCCATCGGCCTGCTCCTGGAGGAGGGCACCACCATCGCCCAGCTCCTCGGCATCCTGGTGGGCGATGAGTCGCTCTATGCCGATTACCTCTTCGACCAGCAGTTCGCGCACAGCGGCTGGAGCGGCCTGGTGAGCGTGATCGAGGACCAGCCCGGCACGCTGCTCGACCGCCGGCGCATCAGCCTGAAGGAGGTGATCCTCTTCGAGCTGCTGCTGGAGATCGATGCCCTGGACCGCCAGTACCCCAAGGGCTGGCGCCCGCTCGCCGAGGGCATGAAGCACCGGCCGCGCCCGCTCTTCGACCCCGTGCCCAGGGCCGAGGTGGATGCGGTGCGGGCGCTGTGGCAGGAGGCCTTCGAGTGGACCTTGTACGACGATGCGCTGGCCGGCATCGACATGGCCGCCCCGCGCCCCCTCTCCGACGGCCCCACCGCCCAGGGCCTCTTCTGCATCGACGACCGCGAGTGCAGCCTGCGGCGCCACCTGGAGCACCTGGACCACGGCTTCGACACCTATGGCACCGCGGGCTTCTTCGGCGTGGAGTTCCACTACAAGCCCGAGCACGGGAAGTTCCACACCAAGGTGGCGCCCGCCCCCGTGCAGCCCCGCTACCTGATCAAGGAGGTGGACAAGCGCCACAAGCTGGGGCGCGATCCGCACTTCACCCGCCACACGCACGGCCTGGTGGCCGGCTGGCTCATCTCGCAGACCCTCGGCTTCTGGTCGGCGCTCAAGCTCTTCGTGAGCATCTTCAGGCCCAGCAGCACGCCGGGCACCAGCGATTCCTTCCAGCACATGGATGCGCAGGCATCGCTCACCGTGGAGCACTGCGGGGTGCACGAGGATGGCCTGCAGGTGGGCTTCACGGTGCCCGAGATGGCGCAGCGCGTGGAGGGCACGCTGCGCAGCATCGGGCTGGTGAAGGGCTTCGCGCCGGTGGTGTACGTGGTGGGCCATGGCGCCAGCAGCGTGAACAACCCGCACTACGCGGCCTACGATTGCGGCGCGTGCAGCGGCCGGCCCGGCTCGGTGAACGCCCGCGTGTTCTGCCAGATGGCGAACCATCCGCAGGTGCGGGCCCTGCTCCGGGAGCGCGGCATCGACATCCCGTACACCACGCGCTTCCTGGGCGCGCTGCACGACACCACGCGCGACGAGATCGCCTACTACGACGAGGAACTGCTGGCCGGTGCGCAGGTGCATGCCCACGAGCGCAACAAGCGCATCATCGCCGAGGCACTGGAGCGCAACGCCCGCGAGCGCTCGCGCCGCTTCCTCAGCATCGACAGCGCGCTGCCCGGCGAAACGGTGCACGAGCGCGTGAAGCGGCGCAGCGTCTCGCTCTTCGAGCCGCGCCCGGAGCTGAACCATGCCACCAACGCCCTCGCCATCGTGGGCCGCAGGGCCATGACGCGCGGCATCTTCCTCGACCGCCGCGCCTTCCTCAACTCCTACGACCCGCTGCTCGACCCCGAGGGGCAGCACCTGCTGGGCATCCTCAACGCCGTGGCGCCCGTGTGCGGCGGCATCAACCTGGAGTACTACTTCTCGCGCATGGACAACCAGAAGCTCGGCGCGGGCACCAAGCTGCCGCACAACGTGATGGGCCTCATCGGCGTGGCCAACGGCATCGAGGGCGACCTGCGCCCCGGCCTGCCCAGCCAGATGATCGAGGTGCACGACCCCCTGCGGCTGCTGGTGGTGGTGGAGCAGGTGCCCGAAGTGGTGCTGCGCACGATCCAGAAGGTGCCGGCCACCTACGGGTGGTTCGCCAACGACTGGGTGCATCTGGTGGCGGTGCATCCCGAGCGCCGCACCATGCACCGCTTCCGCGGCGGCGCCTTCGAGGACTTCACCCCGCTGCGCACCGAGCTGCCGGTGGCCGCCGATGAGCTCTCCGTGATCGCCCGGCAGGAGGACAATGCCGAGGTGATGCTGCTGATGGATTGAGCCCCGGCCAAAGGACCCTGAGGCAAGGCATCCGATAACCCAGAGACCCATGCAGCTGCTGCTCCCCCTCTTCGTACTGGTTCCGCTCGCGGGCTTCCTCATCAGCCTGCTGGTGCACCGGCGCGCCGAGATGGCCCTCTCGCGCACGGCCTACCTCACCGCCGCGGTGCAGGCCGCGTTGATCACCGGCTACATCATCGCCTGGGCGCTGGGCGGCTTCGACGCCATCAACGTGAAGGAGGTGTCGGTGTTCCGCTCCGAGGGCTACGAGTTCTTCATCGATCTCTACTTCGACCGGGTGACGGCCGTGTACCTCTTCATGGGCGCCATCCTCACCTTCCTGATCACGGTTTACAGCCGCTACTACCTGCACCGCGAGGAGGGCTACAAGCGCTTCTTCAACACCATCCTCTTCTTCTTCACGGGCTATTCGCTCACCGTGCTCGCGGGCAACTTCGAGACGCTCTTCCTGGGCTGGGAGGTGCTGGGCCTCTCGTCCTTCCTGCTGATCGGCTTCTACCGCGACCGCTACCTGCCGGTGCGCAACAGCGTGAAGGTGTTCTCCATCTACCGCGTGGGCGACGTGGGGCTGCTGCTGGCCATGTGGATGAGCCACCACCTGTGGCACGAGAACATCACCTTCCACAAGCTCAACGACTACGTGCTGGTGCACGACCAGCTGGCGGCGCATTCGCTGGTGGGCATCTTCATCTCGCTGGCCGTGCTGCTGGCGGCCGCGGCCAAGAGCGCGCAGCTGCCCTTCAGCTCGTGGCTGCCGCGCGCCATGGAGGGCCCCACGCCGAGCAGCGCCATCTTCTACGGCTCGCTCTCGGTGCACATCGGCGTGTTCCTGCTGCTGCGCACCTTCCCCTTCTGGGAGCACCAGCCCAGCGTGCGCGTGCTCATCGGCCTGCTGGGCCTGGCCACGAGCCTGATGGCCGCCGGCACCGCGCGCGTGCAGAGCAGCGTGAAGGCCCAGATCGCCTACAGCTCCATCGCCCAGATCGGGCTCATCTTCATCGAGGTGGCCCTGGGGCTGGAGCTGCTCGCGCTCATCCACTTCATGGGCAATGCCTTCCTGCGCACCTACCAGCTGCTGGTATCGCCCTCGGTGGTCACCTACCTCATCCGCGAGCAGTTCTACCACTTCACCCCGCGCGAGCACACCTTCGAGGACACCCTGCCCAAGCGGCTGGAGTACACCCTGTACCTGCTCTGCCTGCGGGAGTGGGACCTGGAGTCGTTCATGTACCGCCGCCTGTGGAACCCGCTGAAGCGCATGGGCCGCAGCCTCGATGCGCTCAACATCAACCGCATGCTCTCCATCCTGCTGCCCCTCTACATCGCCGGGCTGGTGGCGCTCTGGCAGGCGGAGCGCATGCCCGCGGGGCTCCGGCACGCCCTGCCCGTGGCCATGGCCCTCATCGGGCTGGTGCTGGTGCTGCGCGCCTTCACCGAGCGCAAGCACGTGCGCCGGGCGCTCTCCATGGTCATCATGGGCCACTTCTGGGTGGCGCTGGCCATCTCCTTCAACGCGCATTTCGACGGCAGCCACATCGCCATCTACCTGAGCGGCGTGGTGGTCTGCGGCACGCTGTCGATCCTCGCCGTGAACCGGCTGCGCCGCACCGAGCGCAACGTGGACCTCGGCCGCTTCCACGGGCACGCCTTCGAGCATCCCCGGCTGGCGCTCCTCTTCCTGCTGGCCTGCCTGGGCCTGGCCGGCTTCCCCATCACGCCCACCTTCCTCGGCGAGGACCTCATCTTCTCGCACATCCATGCCGACCAGCTGCTGCTGGCGGCGCTGGTGGCGCTCAGCTTCGTGCTCAACGGGCTGGCGCTCATCCGCCTCTACGCGCGCATCTTCCTGGGCCCGCACGTGAAGACCTACCACGAGGTGGCCTATCGCTCCGCCTAGCCGGCGGCCGGGCCCTGGGGGCGATTGGCGGCGCCACCCCGATCTTCGGGCCCCATGAGCATGCACCGCACCGTCCGCGTCACCAAGCGCTTCACCTTCGAGATGGCCCACGCCCTGCGCTGCCACGATGGCCTGTGCGCCAATATCCACGGGCACAGCTACGTGCTCGATGTCACCATCGCCGGCACGCCCGCCGAGGCGCCGGGCCATCCCAAGGACGGCATGGTGATCGACTTCGCCGACCTGAAGCGCATGGTGAGGCCCATCGTGGACCGCTTCGATCACGCCCTCTTCCTGCACGAGCGCGACAAGGGGGCGGTGAAGCCCGATGAGCCCCTCTTCGGCCGCGTGATCCTCACGCCCTGGCAGCCCACCTGCGAGAACATCCTGCTGGCGATCGTGGAGGAGCTGGCGCCGCAGCTGCCGGGCGATGCGAAGCTGGTGGCGGCGCGCCTGCAGGAGACGGCCACCAGCTGGGCGGAGTGGGAAGCCTGATGATGGACCCCCACCTCATCGCCCTCGTCCTCTTCCTCCTCATCGCCACCCTCTACAGCAGCGTGGGCCATGCGGGCGCCAGCGGCTACCTGGCGGTGATGGCCCTGCTCTCCTTCGCGCCCGAGACCATCCGGCCCACCGTGCTGGTGCTCAACATCGCCGTGGCGGGCATCGCCAGCTGGCGCTATGTGCGAGCGGGCCTTTTCGATGCCAAGGTGTTCTGGCCCCTTGCGCTGATCGCCCTGCCCATGGCCTGCCTGGGCGGCGCGTTGCGCTTGCCGGCACAGGCGTTCAAGTTGGTGGCCGGCGTGTTCCTCCTGGCTTCGGCGGTATTGATGGCCTGGCGTGCGCTGTCCCCTCCGCGGGAGGTGGAAGCGCGGCCCATGCCCCGCTGGACCGCAGCGCTCATCGGCCTGCCCACCGGCCTGCTCTCCGGCATCATCGGTGTGGGAGGCGGCATCTTCCTCTCGCCGATCCTCATCGCGGGTCGCTGGGCACAGGTGCGGCACGTCTCCGGCATCGCGGCGATGTTCATTTTCGTCAACTCCGTCGCGGGGCTCATCGGCCAGTACAGCGCGGAGCTGGTGCTGGAGCCCTTCCTGCCGTGGTGGCTGCTTGCGGTGGTGGCCGGCGGCCTCGTCGGTTCCCAGCTGGGCGCCACGCGCTTCGGTGCACGGGCCATCCTCTTCTGCCTCTTCCTGGTGCTGCTCACCGCAGGGCTGAAGATGCTTTTCGCCAGTTGAAATGAGCTCGCCCGCAGCCCACCGCGGGTGAGAACGATGAGAGAGGTGCGCGTGGTGAGAGCGTGCCGCCCCTCAGACCCTCGCATCTTTTTCACGCTCCCAACCTCTCACTGGCCGCTTCAGATCGTGCGCCCATCGTGCCTGCTACTGAGGTCGGTTCCCTCTGGGCGGACGTGCAATGGGACGTTGTTGCGACTTTAGCACCTGCATGGAGTTCCTCATTCTGCTGCTGCTGATCCTGTTGAACGGTCTGTTCTCCATGAGCGAGATCGCCCTGGTGAGCGCGCGCAAGCGGCGGCTGGAGGCCGAGCAGCAGCGCGGTGACGCCCGTGCCCGCGCCGCCCTGCAACTGGCCAACGACCCCAACCGCTTTCTCAGCACGGTGCAGATCGGCATCACGCTGATCGGCATCCTCACCGGTATCTACAGCGGGGAGAACATCACCGCCGATGTGAGAGCCGTCGTGCAGGGCGTGCCCCTGCTGGCGCCCTATGCCCACAGCATCGCGGTCACCATCGTGGTGGTGCTGGTCACCTTCTTCACGCTGGTGCTGGGCGAACTGGTGCCCAAGCGCCTGGGGCTCGCCATGCCCGAGCCCATTGCCAAGGCCGTGGCCGTGCCCATGCGGTTCCTTTCCCTCGTTGCGGCCCCCTTCATCTGGCTGCTCACCACCAGCAGCGATCTGCTGCTGCGCCTGCTGGGGGTGAAGGCGCAGCTGGGTGGAGGGGTGACCGAGGAGGAGATCCGCGCCATGGTGCAGGAGGGCGCCGAGGGAGGCGCGGTGCAGGCCATCGAGCAGGATATCGTGGAGCGCGTGTTCACCCTGGGCGATCGCCGCATCAGCTCGCTGATGACCCACCGCACCGACCTGGTGAGCCTCAAGGTGGACATGGACAGGGATGCCGTGCGTGCCATTGTGTACGATACCCTGCACAGCATCTATCCCGTGCTTGAAGCGGAGCGCGAGGAGGTCATTGGCCTGGTGCGGATGAAGGACATCATGGTGCGCTTGGATAAGGCCGATTTCCAGCTGTCCGCCCTGCTGCAGGAGCCCCGGTACCTCTTCGAGCATTTGCCCGCCTACCGCGCACTGGAGCTTTTCAAGGAGACCGGAGTGCACCACGCCATGGTCACCGATGAGCACGGGGGCGTGGTGGGGCTGCTCACCCTCAGCGACATCCTGCAGGCACTGGTGGGTGATGTGAGCGATTTCCACCGCGAGGAGTACACCCTTGTTCAGCGCGAGGACGGATCATGGCTGGTGGATGGTCAGTATCCGTTGCACGACCTGTTGGTGCGCTTCGGCCGTTCGCAATTGATGCGCGATGTGGAGGTGGATACCCTGGGTGGCCTGATCATCTATCAGCTCGGTCGCATCCCGCGCACCGGCGATCGCCTCAACTGGATGGGCGTGCAGATGGAGGTGATCGACATGGATGGCGCGCGGGTGGACAAGGTGCTCGTGATTCCCTGAGGAAGGATCGGATGGATCCGCTTTCCGTTACGCTCAACAGGCTCAACAACTTCGCTTCATGACCCACCCCTGGCACGGCATCGCCCCCGGCGCGCACGCCCCGCAGCGCGTCAACGCCATCATCGAGATCCCCAAGGGCAGTTCCGGCAAGTACGAGCTGCACAAGGAAAGCGGCCTCCTCATGCTCGACCGCGCCCTCTTCAGCGCCGTGCACTACCCGGCCAACTACGGCTTCATCCCGCAGACCTATTGCGACGACAAGGACCCGCTGGACATCCTGGTGCTCAGCAGCCTCGCCCTGCCGCACCGCTGCCTGGTGGATGCCACGGTGATCGGCGTGATGCGCATGGTGGACCGCGGCGAGGCCGACGACAAGATCATCGCCGTGGCGACGAAGGACGAGAGCGTGAACCACATCACCGACATCGCGCAGCTGGCGCCGCACACCGAGAAGCAGATCCGGCGCTTCTTCATGGACTACACCGTGCTGGAAGGGAAGGAGGTGAAGGTGGAGGCATTCCAAGGGCGCGCGGAGGCGCTGCGGATCGTGCAGGAGGGCATAGCGCTCTATGCGTCCACCTTCGGCGGCAAGGGCTGAGCGGCGCGGGCGGAGTTGCTCCCCGCAGGGGTCACGCGGCCATCGCCGCCGGAGCCTTGGCCCTCACTCGAAGTAGGTGGCGTAGGCGGCCAGGTGGCTGCGGAGGTCCGCGCGCTGCGCCTCGGTGCCCGCGAAGTCGCGCAGCTGGTGGTGGATGGGCAGCAGGTAGTTGTGCAGCTGCTCATGCGCCTCGCCCGTCATGGTGCAGCGCTCGAAGATGAGGCCGAACTCCTCCTCCAGCGCGGCCTTCAGCGCCTTGGGGTCGCCGCCGGCGGGGTCGTAGGCGCCCAGGATGCGCTGCATGCTGGCGATGCCGGCGGTGGTCTCCGGGTTGGCCTTCCAGCGCTGTCCGTTGTCCAGCGTCACGGCGGGCAGGGCCTCCTGGTCGGCGGTAGTGGCGCTGTCCTGCGCCGCCGGGGCGTGATCGGCATGGTCGTGGCCCGGCCCGCCGCAGCTGAGCAGGAACGCGGCCGTGACCGGCAGGAGCAGATGGAGGCGGTGGTGCATGGCGGGGATGGTTGATGGCGCAGCAGCGCCCGCACGATGGCTGCGGAAAGCCTGCTGCGCACCGCAAAGCACGGCACGGCACATGCCGCTGGGGCTGATGGGCGTCATGCCGGAGCGGTCCTCGGCGGGCGGTGCACCCCGTGGGCGCCACCGGGCCATCGCCATAGCTTCACCCGGTGAAGCCGCTCACCCGCACCGTCTGGGTCCTCTCGCTCGTCAGCCTCTTCACCGACCTGGCCAGCGAGATGCTCTACCCGGTGATGCCGCTCTACCTGCAGCACATCGGCTTCAGCATGCTGCTGATCGGCATCCTGGAAGGCGTGGCCGAAGCCACCGCCGGGCTGAGCAAGGGCTGGTTCGGGCTGCGGAGCGACCAGCTGCAGCGCCGCCTGCCCTTTGTGCAATGGGGCTACCTCCTCAGCGCGCTCAGCAAGCCGATGCTCGCGCTCTCGGGCGCCGTGTGGTGGGTCTTCGCCGCCCGCACCACCGACCGCCTGGGCAAGGGCCTGCGCACCGGCGCACGCGATGCCCTGCTCAATGCCGCGTGCACGCCGGCCAACAAGGGGCGCGTCTTCGGCTTTCACCGCAGCATGGACACGCTGGGCGCGGTGTTCGGTCCGGCGCTGGCACTGGCCTACCTGCATTTCCACCCGGAGGATTATGTGACGCTCTTCCTCATCGCCTTCGCACCGGGGCTGCTGGCCATCGCGCTCACCCGCCTGCTGAAGGAGCCACGGACCACCGCGAACAAGGCCGCCTGGCCCGGCTTCTTCGCATTCCTGCGCTATTGGAAGGAAGCCCCGCGCGGCTACCGCCGCCTCACCACTGGCCTGCTGCTCTTCGCGCTCTTCAACAGCAGCGATGTCTTCCTGCTGCTCGGCGCCAAGCAGGCGGGCCTCAGCGACAGCCACACCATCGGGGTCTACATCTTCTACAACCTGGTGTATGCGCTCTTCGCCTTTCCGCTGGGCGCCCTGGCGGACCGCATCGGGGTGAAGCGCGTGTTCCTCATCGGCCTCCTCCTCTTCGCCGGGGTGTACTTCGGCATGGCCACCGCCAACGGCGTGGTGATGGTGGCCGTGCTCTTCTTCGGCTATGGCCTCTATGCCGCCGCCACCGAGGGCGTGGCCAAGGCCTGGATCGGCCAGTTGGTGCCGAAGGAACAGATGGCCTCGGCCGCTGGCACCTATGCCGGCCTGCAAAGCCTGTGCGCGCTGGCGGCCAGCAGCCTGGCGGGCGCGCTGTGGATGGCCTTCGGTGCGGCGGTCACCTTCGCGGTAACAGCCGTGATGGCGCTGGCCGTGATGGGCTACCTGCTGGCGGTGACGGGCGAGCCTGGCGCAGCGTCCCGTGCTTGAGCCGATGGACAGCGGGCGCAGGGCCCATCCGCGTGCACCTGGGCTGCGCGCGATGCTGCACCTTCGCAGGAAAGCCGCCGCATGAGGCCCGTCGACAAGCACTTCGACCTGCGGGAGGACCTGATCCTGCGGGACCACCTGGCCCTGGTGCGCACGCGCCTGGCCAACGAGCGCACCCTGCTCAGCTACATCCGCAGCACCCTCTACCTGCTCATCGGCGGCCTGGCGCTGCTGCAGATGGAAGGCCTCGGCCGGCTGCACTGGCTGGGCATCGTGGCGCTCTGCCTCAGCGCGGTCTTCATCCTCTTCGGCACCTACCGCTACGTCACCCTGCGCCGGCAGCTCAACAACTATTACCCGGAGGACGGGCGCGGGGAGGGGGGATAGCCGGCGCAGGCCCCGGCTGCCCGCCGCCGGGGGCAGGCGCGGCCAAGCCGGAGCGGATTGCTAGTTTTAGGAGCGCCCGCCACGGGCGGCCTGTCAACGGAGTCCGCAACCGATCATCCCTGGGTGCATGCTCAAGCCATCGCTGGAGGAGTACAAGCTGCTGCGTGTGGACCTGGCCGAGATCCGCGCGCAGATCACCAAGTACATGGGCTTCATCATCAGCATCCTCGGCGGTGCGGGCATCCTCTCCAGGGTCTTCTTCGGCGAGGTGGGCAGTGCCGTGGGGGTGCTGCTGGTGATGCTCTTCACCATGATGGTGACCACGCTGCTCTTCGAGATCATCTGGTACAAGTTCAGGTCGCACAACCGGCATGCCGGCTACATCCAGATGCTCTCCCACGAGATCGCCTATGCGCCCCTGCCGCCCCCCCACCAGGAGCAGGAGGGCCAGTACAAGGCCTACCTGGACACGATCGTGGAGGGCTACTACCGCAACCAGGCCGGGCAGGCGATGGACAGCGGGCCCGACTTCGTATCGCGGCTCAGCGAGGTGCACTCCTGGGAGTTCGTGCTCTCGCGCTACCGGCGCACCACGGGCGCCAGCGGCAACCGGTGGCTGCGGCCGCTGGAGAAGTCGAAGTATGCCTATGCGCTGGGCGCCTCGCTCCGCTACAGCGACTTCCGCGATGCGAACGGCGAGTTCTTCAACAGAGCGGCGACCGGCAAGGTGAAGGACTACGACCTCTCCTTCTACGAGGAGGTGGTGATGCACATGACGGGCCGCCGCCGCGTGGGCCTGCTCACCCGCCTGCGCCACGGCTTCGCCAACATCATCAGCCAGCAGGCCAACCCCGCGCACCTCTACGACACCAAGCAGATGAAGATCATGGACAGCTACCGCTTCCATGGCTGGCGCTACCCCCGCAAGCTCACCCAGATGGGCGGCATCGGCATGGCCATCATGTTCATCTTCTCGGCCTATGAGGCGGCCAAGCACCACGCCGTGGGCTTCGGCGCAGTGCAATTCGATTGGTTGAAGACCTTCGAGATCGGCAGCGTGCTGCTGGCCATGGCCTTCATGCTGCTGCTCTGGCTGGGGCGCTACTGCTACGGGGTGCTCGACCTGGAGTCGCGCTACGAGTCCATCGACTACTACTGCTGGTCCTTCCTGCCCTTCCGCATCCAGTTCCTCAACGGCCGGGGCATCATGCCCCTCTACTTCTCGCGCGACTTCATCCGCTTCATGAAGTCGCGGCGGCTGCTGCACGCCCTTGATGCCATGGAGCGGCAGCGGGGCGACCATCGCTGCGCAGCCTGCCAGAATTCGGTCACCGTGGAGGATGCCTTTCTGCACAAGGACATCGCCCTGTGCGCGGGCTGCCGCGACGGCATGTCCGCGCATTACCGCCGGCACACGCGCTTCGAGGCCAAACACCTCATGCGCGGGCATGCGGAGCTGGTGGACGCCGTGCTGCGCTAGCGGGCGCCCCCAACGGCAAAGGCCCTTGGGCGCTTCCCAAGGGCCTCTTGTGCCTTGGCAGGGTCTCTCGAAGAGGACCGGGCCACCGTTGGCATCAACCGCAGGCATCCCGTTGGGCCTTGGAGAGACGCCGGATAACCGCCGCACCCGCGCGTCCTTCCCGCGCGGTTTCCGGCGTGACGGACCTGCGTGCGTGGTGCGCAGCGATATGACAAGCTGACCTGCCCACATAGCAACATGCGCTAACCTATCCGCACCGGCCACCTCCCCCGGACCGTCACGCCGGGCGTGTGAAGGCCTTGCGCGGTAGGGGACCCGGCGTCTCTCCCAAGGCCATTCGCTGTGCATCGGAGAGACGCCGGATAACCGCTTCCCGCGCTCATGCTTCCTCGCGCGGTTTCCGGCGTGACGGACTTAGCGGTGTTGTGCGTTGCGACGAGGGCACCGGGACCTACCCACATAGCAACATGCGCTAACCTATCCGCACCGGCCACCTCCCCCGGACCGTC
>ERZ761607.922-NODE-922-length-41404-cov-6.025200_pt1 | contig 41404 bp, 45 predicted proteins | sample MGYA00511164_ERZ761607 | MGnify/ENA primary metagenome ERZ761607 (study PRJEB28899, sample SAMN02445080) | bioreactor sludge metagenome | biome: EBPR sludge | place: Australia: Brisbane, Thorneside Wastewater Treatment Plant | collected 2011-06-22 ...
CGAGCAGCGCGACTTCAACTCCTACGGCTCGCGCCGCGGCAACCACGAAGTGATGATCCGCGGCACCTTCGCCAACATCCGGCTCCGCAACCAGCTCGCGCCCGGCACCGAGGGTGGCGTCACCCGCGACTTCACCGCCGGGGGAGAGGTGACCACGGTCTACGAAGCGTCGGAAAACTACCTCGCCGCCGGCACACCGCTCGTGGTGCTCTCGGGCAAGGAGTACGGCTCCGGCTCGTCGCGCGACTGGGCCGCCAAGGGCACCGCGCTGCTCGGCGTCAAGGCGGTGATCGCCGAGTCCTACGAGCGGATCCACCGCTCCAACCTGATCGGCATGGGCGTGATCCCGCTCCAATACCCCGACGGACAGAACGCCGAGTCGCTCGGGCTGACCGGCGAGGAGACGTTCTCCATCACCGGCATCACCGCGCTCAACGACGGCACCACGCCGCGGACGGTGAAGGTCACGGCCGGCGACGTCGAGTTCGATGCGGTGGTCCGGATCGACACCCCCGGCGAGGCCAACTACTACCGCAACGGCGGGATCATGCAGTACGTCCTGCGCAACCTGCGCCGGGGCTGAGCCCCGCTCGCGTCGTGGCGGCACCCTGTGTCAGGGTGCCGCCATGTCGCTGCGCCGGGCCTTCGTGGCCGCCCTCGTGCCGTTGCTCGTCGTTCTCGTCACCGCTCCGGCCGGGCCGGCCGACGCCCGACCCGCCGAGCCGGCGTACCGCGGCATCCCGCGCACCTACGACGCAGCGCTCGCGCACTTCAACCTGGTGAACGACATCCGAGCGGTGCGGAAGTTCGTGACGCCCAGCGGCAACATCTACTGCCACATCGGCGGCCGAGGGCCGAAGGGCTGCGAGATCAGCGTCGGCGCGGTCAAGGATCCCGACGTCTGCTCCGGCGTACCGGTCGCCGACCGGGTCGGCCGGATCGAGTTCCGCCGCGGACGCGCGATCCCGGTCTGCAACACCGACACCATCCGCAAGCCGGGCGCGCGGGTGCTGCCCTACGGCGCGGCGACGAAGTTCGGGAGGTTCGCCTGCCTGAGCGAGCGCCAGGGCGTCACCTGCATCCACCTCAAGCGGACCGAGGGGTTCTTCCTCCACAAGGGTGAGTACGTCATCTTCAACGCCGGCTGACCTCGGTCAGAGCGAGTACGCCGTCTGGTGCCGGGGCTGGTAGAGCTGCACGTCGTCGGCGCCCGGCACCTTGACCATGGCGATGATGCCGTAGCCGTGGTCGTCGGGGCCGGAGCTGAACTCAGCACCCTTCTCGCGGAGCTCGGCCATCGTCGACTGCAGGTCGTCGACGATGAAGCTGATCGCGTGCTGGCGCGGGGCGGAGTACCCCTCGCCGGAGGTGGGGTGGACGCCGAGTTCGCTCGGCCCGGTCTGGAAGATCAGCCAGCCCGTCTGAGAGTCGGGATCGCTCCCGGTGTCGATGTGAGGAAAGCCGAGGATGTCGCGGAAGAAGGTCCGGGTCGCGTCGGCGTCGTCGGAGTAGATCAGCGTGTGGCAGGCGAGGATCATGGCCGCAGCCTGGCACTCCCGAGCGAAGTCAGGTGCAGAGACGTCTACGGTGGCGACATGCTTGTCGCCTTCAGCATCTCGCCCGCCGCCACCAGCCCCGACGGCTCGGTCTCCGAGGCCGTCGCCGCCGCCGTGCGGGTGGTCAAGGAGTCCGGGCTCCCGTGGGAGCTCACCTCGATGTTCACCACCGTCGAGGGGGAGTGGGACGAGGTGATGGCAGTCGTGAAGCGGGCCGTCGACGTCGTCGCCGAGGTCTCGCCCCGTGTCGGTCTGGTGCTCAAGGCCGACATCCGGCCCGGCTTCGAGGGTCAGCTCACCGCCAAGGTGGACCGGGTCCAGGCGCTGCTGGAGGACTGAGTCCGCGTCGCAGCCGGCTTCCATGCTTGACCAGTGTCGTAACCCCAGCAGCTCGACAGTGCAGCTTTGTCGCCACTGATTCGGCCGCGGCCAGACCGACCAGCCCACGACGATCCCATGTCACGATCGACGCGTGGAGACGAGCACGCGCCAGTACCGCACCGGTGACCGCGAGGTGGTCCTCGACCTGACTCGTGATTGCGAAGCGTTCGTGGCCGACCGGGGTGACGGGCTGCTCCAGCTCTTCGTGCCGCACGCCACCGCCGGCATCGCGATCATCGAGACCGGCGCCGGCAGCGACGACGACCTGCTGACGGCCCTCGGCGACCTGCTGCCTGCCGACGACCGTTGGCGGCACGCTCACGGGTCGCGCGGCCACGGCCGCTCGCACGTGATGCCCGCGATCGTCCCACCGCACGCCACCGTCCCGGTCCTCGACGGCCGGCTGGCTCTCGGCACCTGGCAGAGCATTTGCCTCGTCGATCTCAACGTGGACAACTCCGAGCGCTCGGTCCGGTTCAGCTTCCTGGAGGGCTGACCACGCCAGTCGGCGTTACTGACGTGCAGTAGCGCCGACTCGGCGGAATCATGGGGTCGGTGATCCGCAGCTACCGAGCCGAGGACGAGTCCGCCGTACGACAGGTGGTCACCCACGCGTTCGCCGACGAGGGCCACAAGGTGGCGGTCCTCGTCGACGACCTCCGTGCCGAGCATGCCCGCTGCGAACTGGTCGCCGAGGAGGCCGGCGAGGTCGTCGGGCACGTGATGCTCAGCCGTTCGTGGGTGGACGCGCGCCGCGCCCTGGTCGAGGTGCTGGTGCTGAGCCCGCTGTCCGTGGCGCCCGCGCGGCAGGGCCGGAGAGTCGGCACGAGCCTGGTGGCCGCCGCCGTGGGTGAAGCGAGGCGGCTGGGTGTGCCGGCGGTGTTCCTCGAGGGCAGTCCCACCTACTACGGCGACCGAGGCTTCGAGCCCGCCACCCCGCGCGGCTTCATCCGGGCCTCGCCGCGGGTCCCGGAGCCGGCGTTCCAGGTGGTCGTCCTCGACGGGCACGAGGAGTGGATGACGGGTGCGCTGGTCTACTGCGAGCCGTTCTGGCGGCACGACTGTGTCGGGCTCCGTGATCCCGAGCTCGGGCGAATCGAACATATGTTCGAATCATGACGTAAGATTCACTGCATGGCACAACCTCGCACCGGCCACGTCGCCCCACCTGGATGGCCCCGCGAGGTGCGGCCGCCCGATGCCCCCGACTGGGAGCGCACCGCGGCCAACTGGTTGCTCGATCTGTGCCCGCCGGAGTTCCGTGGCTACCCCGTTCTGCGGCGCCACGTGGTGGTGCTGGCGCGGTTCGCGGTGCTGCACATCGAGGCCTGCCAGACCGCGGTCAAGCGCGGCCTCAGCGAGGCCCGGGCCGAGCTCCGGGACGTAGCCGAGCTCGACGTCGTCGACGCCGCGGTCGAGACCTGGCTGGCCGAGGACGCCCGGCTCGGCGGCGTACGCCGCGCGGTCGGGCTGGTCGAGGAGGCGTTGCGCGGGCGTCGCTACGTCGCCCGGCTGTAGTCGGGCGCTGGTGGCGGGCCGGCCGGCGATCGGCGATCGGGTTCACGTGGCCCCGATTCCGTACACTCGACGACCATGGGTGTCTTCGACACGATCTCGGAACCACGTGACCTGCGCGGGCTGTCCGACGACCAGCTCGACACGCTCGCGGGCGAGATCCGCGACCGGCTGATCGCCTCGTGCGCGCCGGTCGGCGGCCACCTCGGCCCCAACCTCGGGGTGGTCGAGCTGACCCTGGCCATCCACCGCACCTTCGACTCGCCCCACGACCGGGTCGTGTGGGACACCGGTCACCAGGCCTACGTCCACAAGATGCTGACCGGGCGGGCCCAGGAGTTCGACCGCCTGCGCGTCGAGGGCGGGCTCAGCGGTTACCCCAGCCAGTCCGAGTCGCCGCACGACATCGTCGAGAACAGCCACGCCTCCACCTCGCTCAGCTACGCCGACGGCCTGGCCAAGGCCTATGCCATCCGCTGTGAGGACCGGCACGTGGTCGCGGTCATCGGTGACGGCGCCCTGACCGGCGGCATGGCCTGGGAGGCGCTCAACAACATCGCGATCGCCAACGATTCGCGGCTGGTGATCGTGGTCAACGACAACGGCCGCTCGTACACCCCCACCGTGGGTGGGCTCACGACCGCACTCAGCACGCTGCGCACCAACCCGCGCTACGAGCAGATGCTCGACACGGTCAAACGCCGGCTCAACGCCGTCCCGGGCGTCGGCCCCGCGGCGTACGACGCGCTCCACGCGGTCAAGAAGGGCGTCAAGGACGCCGTCGCGCCCCAGGGCCTGTTCGAGGACCTCGGCCTCAAGTACGTCGGCCCGGTCGACGGCCACGATCGGGTGGCGGTCGAGCGCGCCCTGACGCAGGCCAAGCGGTTCAACGGCCCGGTGATCGTCCACGCGCTGACCCGGAAGGGTTTCGGGTACGACGCCGCCGAACGTCACGAGGCCGACCAGTTCCACCAGGTCGGCCCGTTCGACCCCGACTCGGGTGAGCAGTCCCCGAAGGGCAACATCTGGACCAACGCCTTCACCGACGAGATGGTCAGCATCGGCGAGCGCCGTGCCGACATCGTGGCGATCACCGCGGCGATGCTGCACCCGGTGGGGCTGCACGAGTTCCAGGCGCGGTTCCCCGAGCGCACCTTCGACGTCGGCATCGCCGAGCAGCACGCCGCCACCTCCGCCGCCGGTCTGGCGATGGGCGGACTGCACCCGGTCGTGGCGATCTACGCGACCTTCCTCAACCGCGCCTTCGACCAGGTGCTGATGGACTGCGCGCTGCACCGGTGCGGGGTCACCTTCGTGCTCGACCGCGCCGGCGTCACCGGCGACGACGGGGCGAGCCACAACGGCATGTGGGACATGTCGATCCTCCAGGTGGTGCCGGGGCTGCGGCTGGCCGCTCCCCGCGACGCGACCCGGGTGCGCGAACTGCTCAACGAGGCCGTCGACGTCGACGACGCCCCGACCGTGCTGCGCTTCCCCAAGGGCCCGCCGCCCGCGGACATCCCGGCGGTCGACCGCATCGGAGGGGTCGACGGGGTCGATGTCCTGGTCCGAGACGGTGCCACCGACGTACTCGTCGTGGCCGTCGGCGCGATGGCCGAGACGGCGATCGATGTCGCCGACCGGCTCGGCGCGCAGGGGATCGGGGTCACCGTCGTCGACCCGCGCTGGGTCAAGCCGGTCAACCCCGTCCTGGTCGACCTCGCCCGCCAGCACCGACTCGTGGTCAGCATCGAGGACAACGGCGAGATCGGCGGCTGCGGCGCCGTACTCCTCCAGACCCTCAACGCCGCGGGCGTCACCACGCCGTTCCGGCTGCACGGGATCCCGCAGCAGTTCCTCGACCACGCCAAGCGGGCCCGGATCCTCGAGCAGATCGGCCTCACCCCACAGGCCATCGCCCTCGGCATCGTCGAGGACATCACGGCCCTCTCCGAGACCCCGGTCGCGGCGCGGGTCGACGCCGACCGCACCGTCTGAGTCCAGCAGGTGGGGTAGTCCGTGACGGATGGGCCCCTGTTTGTCCACAATGAGGGCCCAAGCGTCACGGACTACCCCAACTAAGGCGCAAGCGCTTCTGCGACGGAGACATGCCATGGACCTGCTGACCGACCGCCGCTGGGTGACCGACGGTGGACTCGAGACCGACCTGATCTTCAACCAGGGGATCGACCTGCCGGAGTTCGCCGCGTTTCCGCTCCTGGAGGACGCCCAGGGGCGGGAGGTGTTGACCAGGTACTTCGACGGCTTCGCCGACATCGCCCGGCGAGCTGGGGCGGGGGCGCTGATGGAGACCCCGACCTGGCGGGCCAACCCCGACTGGGGCGCCCGGCTCGGGTACGACGCGGCGGCGCTCGACCGGGTCAACCGCGCCTCGGTCGCGTTCATGCACGAACGGCGGGACGCACACGGCGACCTCGACGGAGTCCTGGTCGGCGGCACGCTGGGCCCACGCGGCGACGGCTACGTCTCCGGGGAGCGGCTCAGCCCGGAGGAGTACGCCGACTACCACCGCCCGCAACTCGCCTCGTTCAAGGCGGCGGACGCCGACCTGGCCACGGTGCTGACGCTGGTCGGCGCCGACGAGGCGCTGGGTGTGGTCGCCGCCGCCCGCGATGTCGGGCTCCCGATCGCGGTCGGCTTCACCGTGGAGACCGACGGCAAGCTCGCCGACGGGACGCCGCTGTGGCAGGCGATCGAGGAGGTCGATGCCGCCGGCGGCCCGGACTGGTTCGTGGTCAACTGCGCCCACCCGATCCATGTCGCACCCGGGCTCGAGGACGACGGCCCGCGGCACCGGATCGGCGGGTTCCGGCCCAACGCATCGACGCTCTCCCATGCCGAGCTCGACGAGGCCGAGGAGCTCGACGAGGGCGACCCGGCCGAGCTGCGCTCGTCGTACGACGCCCTGGCCGAGCAGTTGCCCGAGCTGCGGGTGCTGGGTGGTTGCTGCGGCACCGACGCCCGCCATGTCGCCGCACTCTGGGGTGTCTGAAACACTGGCCGGGTGCCCACCGAACGCCTCGTCCACATCGTCGATGAGGTTCCCGAGCTGGCGGGGGTCACCGACCTGACGCTGGTCCTGGTGCTCGACGGGTTCCTCGACGCCGGCAATGCCGCGGCCCATGCCGCCCGGCACCTCGCCGACCTCAACGACGGACCGGAAGGCCCTGGCCTGGCGGTCGCCACGTTCGAGGTCGACCAGTTCCACGACTATCGCGCCCGGCGCCCGGCGATGTCGTTCGTGCGCGACCACTACGAGGCCTACGACGCCCCGCGCCTGGTCGTGCGCCTGCTGCGCGACAGCGGCGGTACGCCGTACCTCCTCCTGCACGGGCCCGAGCCGGACAACCGCTGGGAGGCGTTCGCGCGCGCCTTCCGCGAGGTGGTGGAGCGGCTGCACGTCACCCGCGTGGTGGCCATGGGTGCCGTGCCCATGGCGGTGCCGCACACCCGGCCGATCGCGATCACCCCGCACGCGAACCGTCCCGAGCTGTTGCTCGGCACCAGCCCGTGGCGCGGCGAGCTGCGGATCCCGAGCAGTGCCCAGTCACTGCTCGAGCTGCGGCTGGGCGAGTGGGGGATCGACATGCTGGGCTTCGTGGCGCACATCCCGCACTACCTCGCCCAGCTCGACTACCCGAAGGCCGCCGCGATCCTGCTCGAGCAGGTCGAGCTGGCCGGCCGCCTGACCATCGACCTGTCCGAACTCAACGAGCTCGCCCGGGAGCGCGAGGGGGAGATCGACCGCTATCTCGCCGCCAACCAGGAGGTGGGCGAGGTCGTCGATGCGCTCGAGCAGCAGTACGACGCCTTCGAGCGCGCGGACAGCTCCGGTAGCAACCTGCTCGCCGGCGACGAGCCGCTGCCGACGGGCGAGGAGATCGGCCAGCAGTTCGAACAGTTCTTGGCCGGCCTCGATGCCCAGGAGGGCACCGATCCCAACGACCCCAACGGCCCGTTCGACAGCGGGCGCGACACGTGAGTGAGGCGTCGGCCGCGCAGGATCTCGTCGACCTGCTCGACCTCGAGACCCTCGACGACGATCTCTTCCGCGGTGGTCAGCCGCCCTCGGCGCGGCCCCGGGTGTACGGCGGGCAGGTGGCCGCGCAGGCGCTGGTCGCCGGCACACGCAGCGTCGACCCCGAGTTCGTGCCGCACTCCTTCCACTCCTACTTCCTCCTCCCCGGCGACTACTCCGTGCCGATCATCTTCGACGTTCAGCGGATCCGCGACGGGCGATCGTTCCTGACCCGTCGGGTGACCGCGCGGCAGCACGGTCGGCCGATCTACCACCAGACGATCAACTTCCAACGGCCCGAGGTCGGGTTCGAGCACCAGGACGTGATGCCCGACGTGCCCGGCCCCGAGGCGGGGCTCGATCTCCTCGAGCTGATGCGCGGCGGGGGCCACACCGAGGCCGAGGAGCTCGGGAAGGAGTGGGCCTCGATCGAGGTCCGGTTCCTCGGCAACTCCCAGCACGGCTTGCCGCCCGATCCGCGGCACCCGTCGCGGGCGCAGATGTGGGTGCGGTTCCGGGAGGGGTTGCCCGACGACCCGATGACCCACCTGGCGGCATTCACCTATGCGAGTGACATCAGCCTGCTGGGCGCGTCGCTCGCCGTGCACGAGATCGACCCCGCGATGGCCAAGATGGCGTCGCTCGACCACACGCTCTGGTTCCACCAGCCGTTTCGGGCCGACGAGTGGTGGCTCTACGACCAGTGGTCACCGGCCGCGCACGGCGGTCGCGGGCTCGCGTTCGGCCACGTCTACACGACGGACGGCACGCTGGTTGCGACCGCTGCCCAGGAGGGCGTCATCCGGTCCAGACGGCTCTAGGGTCCACACCAGTCACACGCGTCACAGCAGTCCCATAGTCCACGGCGGTCTCCGGGTCAAGGACGTTGCCCTCCTCCGATCGGACATATTTCGCCGTTCCGCGGACGTGGCGGGTGTGACGAATGTTGACTGCGAGGCATGTACCGGCCGAAGCACCGCGCCCCCACCCGGCGCCGACCGACCCTCACGCCCGCGGCGCGGACCGCGCCCGTGGCCGCGGTCGGAGCGGTCAGCCTGGCGATGGCGGCCGTCCTTGGCCCCTCGGCGTACGCCGATTCGCAGTTCACCTCCGGTCAGGGCTCGCACCAGGGCAAGCACGACAAGCCCGGGAAGCACGGCAAGCCGGACAAGCCCGGTAAGCCCGGTAAGCCCGACGACGACGAGCACGTCCACGACCCGACCGCGACCAACGGCGGCTCGGCGCTGCCCGGCGACGCCGGCCTCTCGCTCAAGCAGTTGAAGCCCACGGCGCAGCCCACCACGCCGTACGAGATGCCGTTCCCGTGCGGTCAGACCTGGTCCGGCTCCACCCGGGCCGGCCACAGCCCCAGCGTGCGCTCGGTCGACTTCAACTACCCCGGTGGCGACCACGGGATGGCGGTGGTCGCGGCCGCGCCCGGCACCGTGGTGACCGCGGTGGTCGGCAAGAAGAAGCCGAGTTACGGGCAATACGTCGTCATCGACCACGGCAACGGCGAGAGCACCCTCTACGCCCACCTGGACTCGGTGCTCGTCACCGTCGGCCAGGTCGTCAGCGCGGGCACGCAGGTCGGCACCGTGGGTGACACCGGCAACGCCTACGGCGACCACCTGCACTTCGAGGAGCGGCTCGCCGGAGCCGTCGTGGACTCGTGGTTCCACGGGTCGCGCTTCCCGATGAACTCCTCGCAGACCTCGCAGAACTGCGGTCAGGTGCCCGTCACCGACATCCCGCTCGCCGGCGACATGTACGGCGGCAAGAGCGCCGAGGTGATGGTCTACCGGCGCGCGAAGCCGGCCTCGTTCCACGTCACGCGGACCGGGATCAAGGAGCGGGTCATCAAGATCGGCAACGGCGCCGACCAGCCCGTCCTCGGCGACTGGGACGGCAACGGCCGCGTCGACCCCGGCGTCCGCAACCCCGCCAGCCGGGTCTTCACCCTTCAGGTCAAGCGGGACCGGACCGAGATCAAGTTCGGCAAGAAGACCGACCTGCCGATCGCCGGCAACTGGGACGGCACGGGCGCCTGGGAGATCGGCGTACGCCGCCCCGGCAGCGGCAAGTTCCTGCTGCGCGCCGCCGACGGCACGGTCACCAAGATCTCCCTCGGCGATGCCGACGACCTGCCGGTGACCGGCGACTGGGACGGCAACGGGACTACCGACCTCGGTGTCTACGACCAGACCACCGCATCCTTCACGCTGCTGCAGACCGACCCGCTCGGCACGCAGTACACCGTGGTGATCCCGTTCGGCGTCCCGGGCGACGTACCCGTGAGCGGCGACTGGGACGGCAACGGCATCACCGACCTCGGGGTCTGGAGCCCCGAGACCGCGACGTTCAACAAGCGCGGCGCGGTCGCTCCGACCGCCGCCAAGGGCCGGGTCAAGCACGTACAGTTCGGTCGGCCGGTCGAGCGCTGAGGCCCGACTCAGCTCAGCTCGGCAGGTCGAAGACCAGGCAGGTGCTGGTCGCGGTGGCGACCGGCGTGCCGGAACCGTCGGTCACGACACCCTCGCTGAAGGCGACCCGCGAGCCGCCCTTGACGAGGGTGCCGGTCGCGGTGAGCAAGCCACTCTGCGCGGTGACCGCGCGGAGGTAGCTGACCTTGATCTCGATCGAGGTGTAGCCCTTGCCCAGCGGGAGCGTGCTGTGTACGGCGCACGCGGTCACCGAGTCGAGCAGGGTGCAGACCAGGCCGCCGTGCACGACGCCGATGGGGTTGTACGCCGACTCGTCGGGCATGCACGTGAAGGAGACCCGGCCCGGCTCGACCTCGGCCACGTCGAACTGGAGGAGCCCGCCGATCGGCGCGGGCGGCAGCTCGCCCCTCTGGATGGCGCGGAGATAGTCGATCCCGGCCATCTGCAGGCCCTGGCGGGCGCCGATGGCGGGGTCGTACCAGGTGACCTCGCGGCGGCGGGGCTCGCCCCAGGTCGAGGGTGCGTCGGTGAGGGTCATCGGGCGCTGAGCCTTTCCAGGCGTTGGGAGGGAGTGGGGTAGTGGCGCATCCGGTCGGGATCGTCCGGGGTGACCGCGTGGCGTACGCCCCAGGCCAGGAGGGCGTCCAGGACCGGGACGAGGTCTCGACCCGACTCGGTGAGTGCGTATTCGTAGCGGATCGGGTGGTCCTGGTAGGGATGCCGCTCGACGACCCCGGCCTCCTCGAGCACCTTGAGCCGCGCCGCGATCCGATCACGGGGTGCGCCGGTGCCGCGGACGATGTCGGTGAAGCGAGTGCTCCCCAGGGCCAGTTCGCGGACCACCAGCAGCGCCCACCGCTCACCGACCACCTCGAGCGAGGCGGCGATCGGGCAGGGGCGTCCCGGCAGTTGAGCCAGCGGCGGGAACGGGGTGGACACGGGTGGTAGCGTCCCACGAGTGAGTTTGGAAATCAAACCTTCTGCGCCTCGGGCACACGTCGGCAACCACGTGGACGCTTCCAGGCCGCTGGTGCCGGTCGCGCTCGGCACGGCACTCGTGCTCGTCACCTACGTCACTCCTATCGCCACGATCCCGGCCACCGCGGCCGACCTCGGTGCCGGACCGGTCGCCCGGGCGTGGATCCTCAGCTCGATGAGCGTCGGCCTGGCCGGACTGCTCCTTGCCTCCGGAGTCATAGGGGACGCGCTCGGCCGCCGCCGCGCGTACGTCGTGGGTCTGGTCGGCACCGCCGTCGGCGCGGTGCTCTGCGCGGTGGCCGCCGAGCCGCTGCTGTTCGTGGCCGGCCGGATCGTCCAGGGCGGCGGAGGCGCCGCCGTTCTGGCCTGTGGGCTCGCGGCCCTGGCACACCGCTACCCGCTCGGACCCGAGCGGCTGCGCGCGACCTCGGTGTGGGGCGCGTCGGTCGGTCTCGGCATCGCGGGCGGAGCGGTGCTCGCCGCGCTGCTGGACTTCGGGTCCGGATGGCGACCGAGCTACTGGGTCACCGCGGTCGCGGCCATCCTCCTGGTGCCGGTGACCCGACGCTGGGTGGCCGAGTCCGCGGCCGCCGTCAAGCAGCGAGTCGACCTCCCGGGACTGATCCTGCTGGTCGCGGGCATGACCCTCGCGGTCTCCGCGCTGACCCAGGGCCGCAACGGCATCGACGCACCGACGGTCGTCCTCGGCGTGCTGGCGATGCTGGCACTCGCGGGGTTCGGGATCGTCGAGCGCAGGGTGGCGGCGCCACTGCTGGACCCGGCCCTGCTGGCCCATCCGCGGTTCCGGGCGGCCACCGCCGGCTCGCTCGTGCTCGGCGCCGGCATGATCGGCATGGCGTCGTTCACGCCGGCGATGGTGCAGCTCGGGTACGGCGAGGGGCTGTGGGCAGCCAGCCTGCCGGCCGTGGCCTGGGCCGGCACGGGCGTGGTCACCTCACTCCTGGTCCGCCGGATCCCGCACCCGCTCGAAGGTCCGCGGCCGGTGGCGCTGTTCCTCCTCGTGGTCGCGGCCGGACAGCTGCTGACCTGGGGTCTGTCGGCCGATTCGTCCCTGTGGCGGCTGGTGCTGCCTTTCGTGGTCGCCGGCGCCGGCACCGGGGTGCTCAACGCACTCCTGGGCCGCGAGGCCATCGCCTCGGTCCCGCCCGACCGCGCCGCGATGGGCTCGGGCGCCAACAACACCGCTCGCTATCTGGGCGCCGCGTGCGGCATCACCCTGTTCCTGACGGTGGCCACCCATGCCGGAGACGACCTGTTCGCCGGCTGGAACGTCGCCGCCCTGGTGACCGTGGCGTTGACCCTGATCGGTGCCGCGGCCATCGCGCTGACCAGTCGGCGTACCGCGGTGACCCCTACAGGCGATTCAGAGCGCTGACGTTCGCCCGGCCAGATGAAGTACGCCGTTCGCGGGATCGGTCAACGAGAACGCATAGCCATCGTCGACGACCGCCGAGCCGAACGCCACCGAGCCCGGTAGGAGCACTGGCTTCTTGAACGCCACGTCGACCCGGACGGCACCGGGCAAGCGGTTCTCGAGGGCGGCGACGCAGCGGGCCATCGTCCACATGCCGTGCGCGATCTGGCGCTTGAAGCCGAGCGCCTTGGCCGTGAGCGGATAGAGATGGATCGGGTTGTGGTCGCCCGAGACGGCGGCGTACCGACGACCTAGATCGCCGGGGAGCTGCCAGATGATCCCGTGCGGCTCGGCCGCGGGGAAGCTGTCGCCGGTCGAGGCCGTCGCGTCGCCGGCGCCGCGACGGAGGTAGGTCGAGGTCTCTTCCCAAGCCGGGGCGCCGTCCGCGGTGACGACGGTGCGGAAGTCGTAGGTCGTGCCCTTGGGATGAGGTCGGGCGCCGCCGACGCTGGTCGAGACGCCGACCGTCTCGCCGATCCTGATCGGCCGGTGCGCGGTGATGGAGTTGTCGAGGTGCACCATCCCGATCGCCGGCGCGGGGAAGCCGGGGTCGCTCATGATCCCCAGCTGCAGCTCGAAGGCGAGCAGGTGCGGGTAGGGGAGCGGCACGGTGTCCTTGGCCGGAAAGCCGCACACCGCGGCGTACGCGTCGACGTGGGCGCGCTCGATCGTCACCGGGGCGCCGACGCGGGCGAACTCGGCGAACTCGCCACCGTTCTTGCGGATGCCCGGGAGCAGGTTGACGACCGGGATCGACGGCAGGGCGGCCCGGGCCAGCGTGAGGGCGCCGTTCATGCGCCCAGTCATGCGCCGAGCATCATCTGGCCGCACACGCGTACGACGTTGCCGTTGACGGCCGACGAGCCGGGGGAGGCGTACCACGCCACGGTCTCGGCGACGTCGACCGGCAGGCCGCCCTGGGCCAGGGCGTTGAGCCGCTGCCCGACCTCGCGGGTGGCGAAGGGTACGGCGGCAGTCATCTGGGTGATGATGAAGCCGGGTGCCACGGCGTTGATCGTGATGCCATCCGGCAGCTCGTCGGCCAGCGAGTCGACGAGCCCGATGACGCCGGCCTTCGAGGCGGCGTAGTTGGTCTGGCCGACGTTGCCGGCGATGCCGGCGATCGAGGCGACGCCGACCACGGCGCCATGGGTGCGGATCAGCTGCTGTTCGAGCAGCTCGCGGGTGATCCGCTCGGGCGCGGTGAGGTTGACCGCGATGACGGCGTCCCACCGCTCCTCGCCCATGTTGGCGAGCTTCTTGTCCCGGGTGATGCCGGCGTTGTGCACGACGATGTCGACTCCGCCGTGCTTCTCCTTGAGGTGGTGCGCGATCCGCTGCGGGGCGTCCTTGCCGGTGATGTCGAGAGCCAGCCAGTCGCCGTCGAGCTCCTTCGTCAGCGCCTGCAGTTCGTCCGCGAGCTGGGGTACGTCGACGCCGACGACCGTGGCGCCGTCGCGGTGGAGGACGCGGGCGATCTGTTCGCCGATGCCGCGGCTCGCGCCGGTGACGAGGGTGACCCGGCCGGCGAGCGGGCGGGTCCAGTCGGCGACCTCGGGAGCCGCAGTGGTGCCGTGTGCGCCGATCCGGATCACCTGACCGGAGACGTAGGCGGACTTGGGGGAGAGCAGGAAGGCCAGCGTCGAGGTCGCTGCGGCTTCGGCCCCGTCGGCGACATAGACGAGCTGGACGGTGCCGCCTCGGCCGATCTCCTTGCCGAGGCTGCGGGTGAAGCCCTCGAGTGCGCGCTGGGCGACCCGCTCGGCGCCCCTGACCTGCTCGGGCGGCGTACCGAGCACGACCACGCGGGGGCAGGTCGTGAGGCTGCGCAGCTTGGGTGTGAAGAAGTCGCGCAGCGCACGCAGCTGGGTCGAGTCGGTGAGGCCGGTCGCGTCGAAGACCAGGCCCTTGTACGTCGACCCGTCCGTGGTCGCCGCGGTGCTCGCGATGCCGAGGGTGTCGAGCACCCCCGGCAGTGACCCGGCCAGCCGTCCGCTGCCCCCGACCACGATCGTGCCGTCGACCAATGGCGCTCCGGCGGTGTAGCGCTCCAGCCTGGTCGGGTCGGGGAGGCCGAGGTTCTTGACCACCAACTTGCCGATCGCGGTCGCGGTGAAGCCCTGATAGTGATCGGTCATGGTCGCATGCAACTCTCTGTGTAACTCGGTGTCCACTGATGGTGATCCCCGCCTCACCGCCTTTGTCTTTCGATGTTACTAGCGGGAAACTTGCCCTATGGCAGACCGCACCCTTGGAACCACTCGTCGCGTCGCAGTGCTCGGCGGCAACCGCATCCCCTTCGCCCGGTCCAACACCGCCTACGCATCGGCCTCCAACCAGGACATGCTCACCGCGGCCATCGACGGGCTGGTCGAGCGGTTCGGGCTGCAGGACGAGCGGCTCGGTGAGGTTGTCGCCGGAGCGGTGCTCAAGCACTCCAGTGACTTCAACTTGGCCCGCGAGTCGGTGCTCGGGTCGCGGCTGTCGCCGGAGACGCCCGCCACCGACATCCAGCAGGCCTGCGGCACCGGCCTCCAGGCGGCGATCCAGGTCGCGAACAAGATCGCGCTCGGCCAGATCGAGGTCGGCGTCGCCGGCGGTTCCGACACCACCTCCGACGCGCCGGTCGCCATCTCCGAGAAGCTGCGCACGAAGCTGCTCAAGGTCAACGCCGCGCGCGACATCCGGGGTCGGCTCGCCGCCCTCGCGGCGATCCGTCCCGGCGACATCGGGCTCTCCATCCCTCAGAACGGCGAACCCCGGACCGGTCTGTCGATGGGCGAGCACGCCGCCCTCACCGCCGTCGAGTGGCAGATCGGCCGTGAGGAGCAGGACGAGCTCGCCGCCGCTTCCCATCAACACCTCGCCGCGGCGTACGACGCGGGCTTCGAGGACGACCTGATCACGCCGTTCCGTGGGCTGGCGAAGGACAACAACCTGCGCCCTGACTCGACCGTCGAGAAGCTGGCCAAGCTCAAGCCGGTCTTCGGCAAGGGCGAGTCGGCGACCATGACCGCGGGCAACTCCACGCCCCTGACCGACGGCGCCTCGACGGTGCTGCTCGCCTCGGAGGAGTGGGCGGCCGCCCACGACCTCGAGCCACTCGCCTACCTCACGGCGTACGAGACGGCCGCGGTCGACTACGTGCACGGCGGGGAGGGGCTGCTGATGGCCCCGGCGTATGCGATGGCGCGGATGCTCGAGCGCGAGGGGCTCTCGTTGCAGGACTTCGACTACTACGAGATCCACGAGGCGTTCGCCTCGCAGGTGCTCGCGACGCTCAAGGCCTGGGACGACCCGGTCTTCTGCAAGGAGCGGCTGGGGCTCGACGCACCCTTGGGCGCGATCGACCGGTCGAAGCTCAACGTCACCGGCTCCTCGCTCGCGGCAGGCCACCCCTTCGCCGCCACCGGCGGGCGGATCGTGCCGGTCCTGGCGAAGCTCCTGGCGACCTCGGAGGGCGGCACCGGCCGCGGCGTGATCTCGATCTGCGCCGCCGGCGGTCAGGGCGTCACGGCGATCCTCGAGCGCGCCTGATCGGGTCCGCGGGCCAGCAGAGCGCTCAGTGGCCGGCGAGGAGGTTCTTCAGCAGCGCGATACCGGTGGCGAACGCCAGCACGATCACGGCGTAGACCGCGGCCCGCATCCCGGAGGCGCCGCTGCTCCGCGCGGTGACGAACCCGACTCCGGCGATCAGCGCGGCGAGCAGGAACTCGACCGCGGCGATCTCCCAGGAGTCGGGGACCACCACGATCGCGACCGTTGCGGCCGCAGCCACGACGGCTGCTCCCGCGAGTTGGGCGCCGGCCAGCTCGACGTCGCGGGCGTGCACCTGACCCGACGAGACCAGCATCGCCGAGACCCGGAAGGCGAACCAGTGTGCGAGGGCCAAGCCGACCGTGACGCCCCAGATGATGCCGATCGCATGGCTCTCGACACCGTCGTGGGGCGCGGCGATCAGGGCGGCCAGCAGGCAGACGGCGACGTACAACGCCATCGTGTAGGCCTCCCGGCGCAGCTCCTGGGCGTGCGTGGCGCTCGCCGTCACGACGTGCCGGCCCGTTGCTCGACGCTGTCGAGCAGTGCCTCGACCTGGCGGTACGTCGCGGAGCTGTAGGCGCCGATGCTGCGCTCCGTGGCGAGCGAGTCGCGCATCGCGTCGAGGTAGCGGCGCTGGATGATCATCGTCTGCTCGATCGTGTCCGGGCGTGCGCCGCGCGCCTCGCGGAGCCCGGCGAGCACGCGGGGGAGCACCCGCTCCTTCATCGCCGCGGCCAACTGTGGATCGATCGGCTCTCCGTCGATCGTCTGCTCCTCCACGGGTCCGACGGTGTCGATCGCCGACTCGCCGATCTGCCGCAGCAGCGCTTGGACCGAGTCGTGCTTCTCCTCGGCGCTCTCGAGGCGGAATCCCATCCGCCCGATCACCGCCGGCAGGGTGAGGCCGAAGAGGACCAGCGTGATCAGCGCGACCAGGAAGGCGGCCAACACCACCGTGGCGCGGTGCGGCGTACCGGCCGGAATGGTCTGCACAGCGGCCACGGTGACGACGCCGCGCATCCCCGCCCAGGCGATGATGACGACGCCGCGTGCGGTGATCGGCTCCCGCTCCTCGAACGCGACATCGGCGCGACCCCGCGCCAACCGATGTCTCGCCCACGACAGCCGCGTCTCCTCCCGCTCGTCGGCGGGGGTCATCGCGTCGAGCTTCTCCTCGAACTGGTCGAGCCGGTCACGAAGTAGGTCGCCCCGCTCGGTGCCCCGGGCGAGTACGTCGCTCACCGCCGGCCAGGCGAGGCTGAGGAAGCGCAGCACGATCAGCAGACCGACCACGATCGCCACCAGCCCGGCCATCTCGCCGGCCGTCGTCTCGTTGCGAGCGTCATCGACCAGTCCCGGGAGCTGGTAGCCCATCGCGAGGAAGACCGCGCTCTCGAGGATGAAGTTGATCGTCGTCCAGGTGACCGCCTGCGTCTGCCGGTCCCTGGCGCTGAACCGCCGGCTGCCGAGGGTGCCGGTCACCAGCCCGGCGACGACCACGGCGAGGACGCCGGACGCGTCGACCTCCTCGGCCGGGAAGTAGGCCAGGAACGGTACGGCGAAGGAGATGGTGGTGTTGAGCACCGGGTCGTCGAGGCGCTGCCGGAGTCGCACGGTGAGCAGCCCGATGACCAGTCCGATGCCGGCGGCGGCGACCACGGCCCAGCCGAAGTCGACGACCGCGTGGCCGAGCGAGAACTCGCCGGCTACGGCGATGGCGGCGACCGCCGTACGCAGCACCACGAGCGCCGACGCGTCGTTGACGAGACTCTCGCCCTCGAGCACGGCCATCAGTCGTGGCGGCAGCCCCACGCGTCGGCCGATCGCCGTCGCCGCCACCGCGTCGGTCGGCGCCACGACGGCACCGAGCGCGGTGGCGAGTGCGAACGAGATGCTCGGGAAGACCCAGTGCACGACGGCGCCGATGACGAGGGCAGAGACGACGACCAGGACGACCGACAGCCAGGTGATCAGGCCGAGGTTGCGGCGTACGTCGATCACCGGGAGGTTGACGGCGGTCGCATAGAGCAGGGGTGGGAGGACGCCGGCCAGGATCAGCTCCGGCTCGACGTGCACCGCCGGCGCCCCCGGCAGGTAGCTGGCCGCGATCCCGAGGCCGACGAGCAGCAGTGGCGCCGCGATGCCGGTGCGGCGCGCGAAGACCGAGGCCGCGATCATGATCGCGAGACCGGCCCCGGCGATGAGCGCGAACTGGTGGTCCACCGGCGGCAGTCTAGAAGCGGGCGGGTCGAGACCTGGCCAGGGCGAGTGCGGAGGCGACGAGGTAGTCGCGGACCTGGTCCGGCGAGATCTCGCCGACGGTCGGGATCCCGGGCGCCACCTCGGTGACCAAGATGCCGACCCGCGCCAACTGGAGGGCGCCCAGCCCGCTGGCGTAGAGCGTGTTGGCGAGCAGGTTGGGGTCCTCGACCGTGAAGTCGCCGGCATTTACGCCGGCCTGGAGCGCGGCGACCAGGATGGCGAGGCAGCCGGAGATGCCGCGGCCGAGCCGGAACAGCGCGCTCTCGGAGATCTCCTCGAGCAGTTCCTCGCCGGTACGGCGCATCAACGTCTGGGCGCAGTCGACGAACGGCGGGTGCGCGAGGGCGTAGTCGACGAACGCGCCGACCATCGCCTCGACCCGGTCCGCGGCCGGTGCGTCTGGATCGTCGACGCTCGCGAGCGCGTCGTGCAGCTCGTCGAGGTAGCTCACCAGCGTGAGCGCGAACAGCTCCTCCTTGCCGGAGAAGATCCGGTAGACGATCGCCCGGTTGATGCCCACCGCCACCGCGATGTCGTCGATCTGCACGTTGCGGACCCCGCGCCGGTCGAACTGCTCCCGCGTCGCCGCGATGATCTCCTTCTCGCGCGCCCGCCGCCGGGCCGCGGCCGCGGAACGACGGCCGTCGCCCGCCGGAGCATCATGGGCCATGCGGCCGATGGTAGGGCTTGTGCAACTCGGAGTTGCACGACTGTGACCGTTCACTCTCGGTCGTTCGTCGGGCATGGTGGGTGCGTGGACGACGACCGGTCGCCTACGCCGCACCCGGGACCCGCAGAGATTGACGCCGCGGCGAGCGTCGGGTGGGCGCAGCACATTGGGATGTTGCTCGCGATCCTCCCGGCCTCTGCTGTTCGTCTTCGTGGTGGTGGTCCTGGTCGTTGGGGCCGCCCGATCGTGGATCGAGTCAAGGGGATCAGTGCGGCACAACATGAAGGAGTTACGACCTTCCGCGACCAGTGTCCGCATCCTGTTCATCTTCGACCCCGAGCGGCAGGCGGTCCTGCTCGTCGCAGGTGACAAGGCGGGCAACTGGTCAGGGTGGTACGACGAGAACATCCCGATCGCAGATGACCGATACGACCGCTGGCTAGCTGGCGGCTACGACAACGAGGAGGCGTGATGGCCCGGAACTGGAAGGACGTGCGCCACGAGGTGGTCCAGGCTGGCCTCGTTGATGAGCAGCGCGCCGAAGACGCTCGCAAGGAGATGATCGAGAAGGTTCGGGCCCACCGGCTGAGCGAGATTCGACGCGCCCAGCACATCACCCAGGTCGAACTGGCGCACCGCATGCACGTCTCGCAGCCTCGGGTCTCGGCCATCGAGCGTGGTGCCCTTTCGTCCACCGAGGTCGGCACCCTTGCCGCCTATGTCGAAGCCCTCGGTGGCACGTTCCGGCTGGTTGCTGATTTCGGTGACGAGTCGCTTGTCATCGGTTGACGTCGTCGTCTCGTCACGCAGGAGACGCCCAGCGTCGAACGCACAGTAAGGCTTCCTCATCCCTCCTCGCCGACGAGTCTCGTGGGTGCGTTCGGACACGACAGATTGTGCGCTGTCAGTCGACAATCGAGGCGCCACGACGACGATCCTCGCTCTCGCCACCTTGACCGGGTTCGGGTGTACAAGGGCCAGGTCTGTGGCGGCTGAGGGAAGGAGAGCGCCCGTGAGACTGGTGCCGAGGAAGTGGCCCAACCTGCGCAGTGGGATGGCCGGTGCGGTGCTCCTGATAGTCGTGTTCGCGGCGCAGGATTGGCGTGAGGACGGAGCGCGCGACGGCTTCATCACCGGGCTGGCAATTGCCGCCGCGTCCGCCGCGGTGATCGGCACGTTGTGGCTGATCGGCCGCGATCGCCAACGACGCCACCCGAGCTGAGCTTGGGCCTACTACGGAGCGCGCATCGATGTGGTTCCTCGACTCGACCAACAGCCCTGCCCTGATGGCCGAACTCAGCTGGCATGGTAGACGCGTCAACTTCCAGATCGCTCGGGTAGGCGAAGGCTGGCGCGACCTCGTAGCAGACTGCCATCGGTCGATCGTCGCGAGCTTCCCGGACTACGAACTCCTCGACGTCAAGCAGAAGTACGGCGTCCTGGCGTTCCAGGCGAATCCTCGACCCTGGGTCCGCGATCGGACGTGTTGGACGGATAACGAGGCCGCAGCGCTTGGTGCCATCAAGGAGGACGCCAGGACCAGGTCCGAGTCCCGCTGCGAGTGGTGTGGCGCAGACGCCCAACTCCGGGACAGCCGATCCGTGTGGCTCACCCTCTGCTCGCCTTGTGATGCGCGATTTCCCGACCCGCCAGACAGGGCCGGCCACATTCAGCCTGACGAGACCTGACCGGTGCCGAACGAGGAACGGACCGTCGCGATCGTGTCCGCCTCGTCCGCGGTCTTGTCGTCGCGGTAGCGCACGACCCTGGCGAATCGGAGCGCCAAGCCACCGGGGTAGCGAGTGGATCGCTGGACGCCGTCGAAGGCGATCTCGACCACCTGCTCGGGCCGCACTGATACGACATGGTGGTCGCGCACGGTGCCTGGGTCGAGTGCGAGCTCGGTGAACCGTTCGGTCTGCCAGGCGAGCATCTCGTCGGTCATGCCCTTGAACGTCTTGCCCAGCATCACGAAACCCTCGCCTGCCGGGTCGCGGGCACCGAGGTGGATATTGGAGAGCCAGCCGCGCCGTCGGCCCGAGCCCCACTCGACGGCGAGCACGACCAGGTCGAGGGTGTGGACCGGCTTGACCTTGACCCAAGCTGAGCCGCGGCGGCCGGCGTCGTACGGCGCCGCGAGGCTCTTGACCACCACGCCCTCGTGGCCCAGGTCCAGGACGCGGGAAGTGAACGCCTCGGCCTCGGCGGCGTCGGCGGTGACCAGACGCGGGACCAGATGTTCCTCGGGGACCAGCTCCACCAGCGCGGCCAATCGCTCGGCGCCGGGCGAGTCGACCAAGTCGTGGCCGTCGATGTGGAGCAGGTCGAAGAAGTAAGGAGTGAGGTGGACGCCCTGGCTCATGGCCGTGCGCGACGCGGTCTCCTGGAACGGTCGCGGCCGGCCCTGGTCGTCGAGGGCCAGGACCTCCCCGTCGAGGACGAATCGCGTGGCCGCGAGCGACCTGGCGACCGCCACCACCTCCGGCAGCCGGGCGGTGATGTCCTCCAGGGAACGGGTCGCGACAAGCACGCCGTCACCGTTGCGATGCACCTGGATCCGGATGCCGTCGAGCTTGGTGTCGACGGCCACCGGTGTGTCGGGGTCGCCACCGGCCTTCGCCATCGCCGCGTCGACCGTCGTGGCGCTCGAGGCGAGCATCGGCAGCACCGGACGGCCGACTTCGAGGACGAAATCCGCGAGCGCGGGCTCGCCGCCGGTGAGCGCTGCGGGGGAGACCGCGACTGTCGAGCCGGCCATCATCGCGGCCCGACGTACGGCGGCGAGCGGGACCCCGCCAGCGGCAGCCAGCCCTTCCTGGACCAGCGAGTCGAGCGCACCCTGGCGGACCTCGCCGGTGACGATGCCGCGCAACCAGGGCTGCTCGGCAGCGGTCGCGCGCGCGAACAGTTCCGCAGTCGCAGCCGCCCGCGCACCCTGGGATCCCGAGCCGGACAGGGCCGCGATGTGGTCGAACGCCTCGTGCACCTCCAGGACCCTGAGCGACGGCTCGGCGGCGGGCTCGGGGAGCGACTGCATCGAGCGCCAGCCGAGGCCGGTGCGGCGCTGTCGCAGCGAGCCCGCGAGGTAGGACGTGACCGTCTCGATCTCGTCGGCGGAGGACGCCGCCACGCGGGAGAGCAGCTCGGCAAAGGCGGCGACCTTGGCCTTGCGGGAGCGGGTCGAGGCGACCTCGGTGGAGGTGGCGACCACGTCGGCGAGGAGCATGGGTACCAGTCAACCCGTCCACACCGACACCGCGCCCGCACCAGCAGTGACATCAGTAACGACATCACCACCGACAGGACCTCGGCTTGCACCTCGAACCCGGACCGCTCGTCGTCGTCCTGGTCCTGCTCGCGGCCGTCCTGCACGCCACCTGGAACGCGATCGCGCACACCGCCGAGGACCGGCTGGTCGGGTTCGCGCTGATCTCGACCTCGACGCTGGTGCTCGGCGCGGTCTGCGTACTGCTCGGCGAGCCGGTGGGATGGCACTACTTCTGGCTCGCCGCGCTGTCCGCGTCCTTCCACGTCGCCTATCTGCTGCTCCTCATGGCGAGCTACCACGTGGCCGACCTGAGCCGCGCCTACCCGGTCAGTCGCGGCACCGGCGTGGCGCTGACCGGGCTCGCCTCGGTTGTCCTGCCGCGCTCACCGCTGGGGCCGGCCGTGGTTGTCGGGCTCGCCCTGGTGGTCGTCGGTCTGGTCGGCGTGACGCTGGCCGGGCCGCCGCTCACCCAGCGTGACCGGCTCGGGATCGCGACCGCGCTCGGCACCGGGGTGGCGATCGCCGGCTACACGGTCGTCGACGGCCTCTCGGTCTCGGGCGGTGCACCGGTGCTCGCCTACGCCGGCTGGCTGATGCTGCTGCAGTCGTGGGTCGTCCCGGCGTACGCCGTCGCGAAGCGCGGTCGCGCGCTGCTCGCCGTACCCCGCCGTCAGGTCCTCCAGGGACTGCTGGGAGGCGCGGTCTCGCTGGTCGCCTACGGCCTGGTCCTGCTCGCGCAGACCAGCGGCGCCCTCGCCGCGGTGGCCGCGCTTCGCGAGGTCGGCATCGCCTTCGGCGTGCTGATCGGTGCCTTCGTCCTCCACGAGTCAGCGGCCCGCCAGCGACTGCTCCCCGCCCTGGTCCTCACCGGCGGCGCCGTCGTACTCGCTCTCAGCCTCGCCTGACCACGCCGAGTCGGCGCTACTGACGTGCAGTAGCGCCGACTCGGCGTCGCGTGCGCTCCCAAACGTCCACTTGGCGTTCACAGCCTTGACCGGGAATGAGAACGCGTTCTAAATTGGACAGGTGTCCAGCCAGGTGTCCAGTGTGCCGCGGCGGGGGCTCAACGCGCGGCAGGCGGAGACGGTCGAGCGGCTGCTGGAGGCGGGGGAGGAGGAGCTCGCGGAGCGGGGCACCGACACGTTGACGATCCGCGGGGTCGCGAGTCGGGCCGGGGTCTCGGCAGCGACGGCGTACACCTACTTCAGCTCGCGCAATCACCTGTTCGCCGAGCTGTTCCACCGCAAAGTGCTGCTGGACCACCCGGTCGAGATCACCGGGAGTACGGCGCGGGAGCGGGTCAGCGCCGTCACCACCCACTTGGCCGAGGTGCTCGCGGACCGGCCGCACCTGGCGGCCGCCGCCAACCACGCGCTGCTGGGCTCCGACCCCGACGTCGAACGGCTCCGGATCGTGATCGGTGTCGAGCTCGTGGACCGGTTCCGGGTCGCGCTCGGCGACGACGCGCGCCCCGACCTGCTCGACGCGCTCACCATGGCGCTGTCCGGCGTCCTGTTGCAGACCGGCATGGGCCTGATCGCCTACGGCGACCTCGCCGACCGACTCGACGCGATCATGGCGACCGTCCTGCGGGGCAACACGTGAAGCTCGATCCCTACGACTACGCTTTCCAGGACGACCCCTACCCGGTCTACGCCGCCCTTCGTGAGCACGATCCGCTGCACCACAACCCGGACCTCGACCTCTGGGCGCTGGTGCGACACGAGGACATCGCCGCCGCGCTCAAGTCCGACGCGACGTACTCCAACTCCTGGGGCGTCGCCATCGAGGAGTCGGCGTGGGGCCCCGATGCGCACAAGGTCATGTCGATCCTCGGCATGGATCCCCCTCGTCAGAACCGGCTGCGTGCCCTGGTCTCCCGTGGCTTCACCCCGCGTCGGGTCCAGGACCTGATGCCGCGGATCCAGGCGCTCACGGACCGCTACCTGGGCGAGTGCCTCGAGCGCGGCAGCATCGACTGGATCGCCGACTTCGCGGGCAAGCTCCCCATGGACGTCATCTCCGAGATGATGGGCGTCCCCGAGGAGGACCGGGCCGAGGTACGCCGTCAGGCCGACATCGTCGTACACCGCGAGGACGGCGTGTACGACGTACCGCCCGCCGGCGCCGAGGCCTCCCTGTGGCTGGTCGCCTACTACCAACAGATGGTCGACCAGCGGCGGAGGCAGCCGAGCGACGACCTCACCAGCGCCCTGATCGCGGCCGAGCTCGACGGCGAGCGGCTCACCGACGAGGACGTCATCGCCTTCCTCTTCCTCATGGTCGTCGCCGGCAACGAGACCACGACCAAGCTGCTCGGCCACGCGGTCTACCACCTCACCCGGCACCCCGCGCAGCTCGAGCAGGTCTTCGGCGGTCCGGGCGGCCAGGGCAACACCGGTCTCGTGGCCTCATGGATCGAGGAGACGCTGCGGTTCGACACCTCCAGTCAGCTGCTCGCCCGCTACCTGCTCCACGACGTCGAGCTGTACGGGCGGGTGGCCCCGGCCGGGTCGAAGCTGCTGCTCTGCCTGGGCTCGGCCAACCGCGACGAGCGGGTGTTCACCCGTCCCGCCGAGTACGACATCGACCGTGACCCGGACGAGCTCGCCCAGCTCCTGTCCTTCGGCGGCGGGCGGCACTTCTGCCTCGGCGCCAACCTCGCCCGGCTGGAGGCACGCATCGCGCTGACCGCCCTGGTCGAGCGGACGCGAACCATCTCGGTCGACCACGACGCGAGCCGTCGGGTGCACTCGGTCAACGTCCGGGGCTTCGCCGTCGAGCCGATGACACTGGAGGTGCGGTGACGTGAGCGACAGCGCCAAGTACACCAGCCGGCTCGCGCAGGAGGAGATCTTCGGGCCGGTGCTGGTGGTGATCGCGTACGACGGCGACGACGACGCGGTCCGGATCGCCAACGAGTCTCCGTACGGCCTCTCCGGCTCGGTCGACTCGGCCGACCTCGAGCGCGCCAAGGCGGTCGCCCGGAGGATTCGCACCGGCACCCTCGCGGTCAACGGCGGGGTGTGGTTCGGTCCGGATGCGCCGTTCGGTGGCTACAAGCAGTCCGGGCTCGGTAGGGAGATGGGTGTGGCCGGCTTCGAGGAATACCTCGAGATCAAGACGATGGCGGAGCCGGCGTGAGCGCACGGTTCGACGGGAAGGTCGCGGTCGTCACCGGTGCCGCGCAGGGCATCGGGGAGGCGTACGCGCGGGCGCTCGCCGCGGAGGGCGCCTCGGTCGTGATCGCCGATATCGACGACGCGGGCGGAGCGCGGGTGGCCGCCGACATCGACGGTCTGTTCGTCCATGCCGACGTCTCCTCGGCGCAGTCGGCGGCGGCGCTGGTCGCCGCGACGGTCGATCGGTTCGGCGGCATCGATCTGCTGGTCAACAACGCCGCCATCTACGGCGAGATGCAGTTCGACCTGCTGATCAGCGTCGACTGGGACTACTACCGCAGGTTCATGTCGGTGAATATGGACGGCGTGCTGGTCATGACGCGCGCGGTCTACCCCGAGCTGCAGCGGCGTGGCGGCGGCTCGATCGTCAACCAGAGCTCCACCGCGGCCTACCTCTACTCCGGCTTCTACGGGCTGGCCAAGGTCGGCGTCAACGGCCTCACCCAGCAACTCGCCCACGAACTCGGCGGCATGGGCATCCGCGTCAACGCGATCGCGCCCGGGCCGACCGACACCGCGGCCACTCGCACCCAGGCGGGCGCGGTGGCGCAGGAGCTGGTGAAGGGCATGGCGCTCAAGCGAATGGGCCAGCCCGAGGACATGGTCGGCGCGTGCCTGTTCCTGCTCTCCGACGAGTCCGCGTGGGTGACCGGCCAGATCATCGCGGTCGACGGCGGACAGACGTTCCGGCCATGACGATCAACGTCGGATTCATCGGTCTCGGTGCCATCGGCCGCCCCATGGCACTGCGGCTGGCGTCCGACCCGGCGTTCGACCTGGTGGTGTACGACGTGGCGCCCGAGCCCGTGGCGGAGCTGGTCGCCGCCGGTGCCCGCGCGGCCGACACGGTGGCCGACTGCGTTGTCCAGACCGACGTCGTCTGTGTGATGGTCCGCGACGACGACCAGGTGCGTGCGATCGCCGCCGAGATCGTCGCCTGCCGGTGGATGTCGGTCGTGGTGGTCCACTCGACCATCGCGCCGTGGACCGCCGTGGACCTGGAGCGGATGGGGTTGTTGGTGCTCGACGCGCCGGTGAGCGGCGGGCCGATGGGCGCCGCGAACGGCTCGCTGGCGATCATGGTGGGCGGCGACACTGTCGCGTACGCCACCGCGGAGCCGGTGCTCGAGCGGCTGGGGTCGACGGTGGTCCACGCGGGGGAGTTGGGCGCCGGGACGCGGATGAAGCTGGCTCGCAACCTCATCCACTTCGTGTCATTCACGGCGGTGACCGAGGCCCAGCGCCTCGCCGAGGCGGCCGATCTCGACCTGCTGGCATTGGGCCGGGTGGTCCGGCACACCGACGCGGTCACCGGCGGGCCGGGAGCGATCATGCACCGCGAGACCACCGCGCCGCTCGACGAGGACGACTTCTGGTGGGCCGTCTTCGACCACGTACGAGCGCTGGGGGAGAAGGACCTCACCTACGCGATCGAGCTGGCCGCGGCGCTCGGGATCGAGGTACCCCTTGCACGCCTCGCGCGCGCCAACCTCGCGCAGGGACTGGGACTCCAGCCATGAGCACGTTCGACGACCTTCCCGAGCAGCGGCGCCGCGGCCTCGAGCGGATGGAGGAGGTCTACGGCTTCGACATGACCGATGGGTCCGGCGACTTCTTCCGCTATACCGCCGACCACCTGTTCGCCGACATCTGGAACCGGCCCGGGTTGACCGACCGGGACCGCCGGCTGCTGCTGATCGGCCTGCTGACCGGCACCGGCGCCCACGACGTACTCACCATCCAGGTCCCGGCCGCGCTGTCATCCGGCGACCTCGACGAGGAGGCGCTGCGCGAGCTGGTGATCTTCCTGTGCCACTACGCCGGCTGGCCCAACGGCGCCCGGCTCAACTCCCTGGTCGAAGACACCATCGCGCGGGCCAGTCCCGAGTGATCGCGTTCCAGGCCCTCCCGCTGGGCCAGTCAGGGCTGATGTCCGCCCGCCCGGGTCCCGACCTGGCTGCGTCCGGGTACGCCGAGCGCGAGTACGTCGCGGCCGGCACCGCCCGCTCGTACGCCGGTCACGATCCGGCGCCATTCGCGACCCGGGTCGTCGTACGCCGGCCGGCCGCGCTGCGGTGGCTGGACGGCTGGGCCCGCGAGGGCGACCCGGCCCCGACCGCCGAGCGGGTGCTGGTCCGAGGTGGCGCTTTCGTGCTCGACGAGGCCGGCAACGCGCGCGGAGGGATCCGCACCCCGGTCGTCGACGCTCCGGTCGAGCTGCTCCGCGGCGACACCGACGCCGACGCGCCGTACCTGTGCCAACTCTTCGGCAGCACGCTGCCCATGGACCCCGAGCTGATCCGGCGCGGGTACGCCGACCGGGGCGCCTACCTCGCGGCGTACGAGCGCACTAGCCCACGGCTGACCCCCCATGTAGGGGAATGGTCCGGACAGGTCATGTCGGGGGTCGCCAGCGGAGTGCGATGATCCCCGGCGTCATGGCTCTCGTCCCCAAGCGCTTCCTCGCCTTCTTCTCCCTCCCCATCCTGCGCCGGGCCGCCTACCACTTCCGGCGGATGACCGGCGGGCTGGACCGAGCCTTCTTCCTGCGCATCGGCCTGCTGATCTTGGCCTTCCTGCTGTTCGCGGCGGCGCTCGTCACGCTCACCGAACGCCACGAGGACGGCCACGAGTGGGACACCCCGCGCGAGTTCGCTTCGCAGTTCCTGCTGTCGTTCCACTGGGGCGTGACGACAGTGATGGCCGCCGGTGATGCGTCGTATGTCAAGTCCCCGATCGGGATCCTGGTCAGCTGGCTGCTGGTGCTCTTCGGCGTCGGCATCGTCGCCGCGCTCACCGGTGCGCTGGTGGGGTTCCTCATCGACTACCTGCTCAAGGAAGGTCAGGGCATGGGTGCCTCTGGATACCGCGACCACATCGTCGTCTGCGGCTGGAACGCGACCGCGCGGGAGCTGATCCAGGAACTCTCGACCGATGAGTACACGACCAACATCGTGGTCATGCACGACTCCGACAAGAACCCCGCCGGCGACGGGATCTACTTCGTCAGCGGCGACATCACCATGGCCCGGGACCTGATTCGCGCGGGCATCGAGGACGCGATGGCGGCCGTGGTGTGCCCGGCCGACGGGTCGAACGAGGCCGACATGAAGTCGATCCTGTGCGTGATGGCGATCGAGTCGCTCGCACCGCAGGTGCGCACCGTGGTCGAGGTCAACAACCCGGCGCACGTCGAGCACTTCCAGCGCGCCGACGCCGACGAGATCCTGGTCTCCTCCCAGCTGGTCTCGCGACTGATGGCCCGCTCGTCGCTCTACCCCGGGCTCGCCAACCTGGTCACCGACATCGTCTCGGGAGGCGAGGGCTCCGAGCTGTACCGCGTCCAGCTGCCCGACGAGTGCGTCGGGCTCTCGGTCGACGAACTCTCGGCCAAGCTGCGCGCCGAGCACCGCGCCACGCTGCTCTCGGTGAGCCGGGCCGGCCAGGCCTATGTGAACCCGCCTGAGGACTTCCGGCTGGCTGCCGGTGACGACCTGGTTGTCGTCGCCGAGTCGCTCGGGTCGTTGGCGCCGCTGCAGATGGACCACGACCTGCATTGAGGTGGACTCACGCCATACGGCAGGCGGGAGTTTCGTCGGCCAGCCGATGAAACTCGCCACCTCGTCAGCGCGACCGCACCCCCGCGATGACCACGTCCGTGCCGCCCTTCCAGGTCGCGGCCAGCGTCTCGGCGGCCTGGACGTAGGTGCCCACGATGCGGGGGACCACGAGCTGCAGCGGACCGGCGTCCACCATGGTCACATCGCCCTCGTCGTGGCAGTCGACCGCATCGATCGCGGGTACGTCGACCAAGCTGCCCGAGCCGTGCACCTGTGCGGTGGTGGGCCGGAACTCCGGACCATTGCCGAGGTCGTACTCGTGGTCCACGCCGGTCCCGCCGGTGAGGATCGCCCGCGCCAGCTCGCGCACGAACACCGGGTCCGCGCACCCGTCGTACACCCAGCGCGGCCCCAGCTCGGAGTGATCGCAGGTCCCGACCAGGTGCTGGCCGGCGCCGTCGAGTTCGGCGGCGCGATAGGTCAGCGGCAGGAAGTACGTCGGCAGCCCCTCGGCACCGAAGAGGAACCCCTCGAGCCCCACCTCGTGGACCGGGTCCTCGAACCGGAAGGCGCCGAGCGGCTTGCGGTCGGAGTGGCCGTCGAACCAGGGTCGGCTCGGCAGCCAGGCTTCCATCAGCTCTCGCTTGGACGGCGTCAGGGTCGCGTTGGGATAGACGATCGCCATGGCGGTGAGCCTAGGGCCGCGCCGACACCCCCGGCGATCGGAGATCCTGCCGTCGATCCTCGCGAATCGGTCACGTGGACGGCGGCCGGCTCGGATTTTCGTCGACTGTCTCCGTCCCTCGGAGCACGCCTGGGCGGCCCGTCCCGCGACGCCGTCGTCGGTGCCCGGTCGTAGGGTCGGAGACGTGGCGGGCGGACAGGTGCGGGTGTGGCGACCCGACTGGCCGTGCCCCGTGCCGGCGATGTTGGGGCAGCAGCGCCATGGTGGCGGCGATCCGACCTACCGCGTCGATGACCGGCGGCGCGTCTGGCGCGGGATCCGCACCCCCGAGGGCACCGCGACCCTCGCCATCCGTCCGCTCGATATCCAGGGTGAGGTCCATGCCGAGGCGTGGGGCGAGGGAGCACAGTGGGCCTTGGAGTCGGTGCCCGGTCTGCTGGGGGCGCACGACGACTGGTCGGGCTTCGAGCCGCGGCACCCCGTCCTCGCCGAGGCGTGGCGCCACCATCCTCACCTGCGTCTGGGCCGCAGCGGCTTGGTCCTGGAGTCCCTCGTCCCCGCGATCATCGAGCAGAAGGTCACCGGGCAGGAGGCGTTCGCAGGCTTCCGGCGGCTCGTCCATCGGTACGGCGAGCGCGCGCCCGGCCCCGGTCACGAGCTGCGGCTCTGGGTCCAACCGGCTCCCGGGACGCTGCGCCAGATCCCGTCCTGGGAGTGGCTCCGGATGCACATCGACCCCGCCCGCAGCCGGGCGGTCGTCACGGTCGCCCGGGTCGCCGAGAGCCTCGAACGCACGGTCCACGGCAGCCATGAGGAGGCCGACCGCAAGCTCCGCAGCATTCCCGGCATCGGCGTCTGGACGAGCGCGGAAGTGCGCCAGCGGTCGCACGGCGACCCCGACGCGGTCTCGTTCGGCGACTACCACATCGCCAAGGACGTCGGCTGGGCGTTGACCGGCACGCCGTTCGACGACGCGCAGCTCGAGGAGTTCCTCGAGCCGTGGCGACCTCAGCGCGGCCGGGTCCCGGCGTTGGTCGCGAGCGCCGGCCTGCGCCGGCCGCGGCACGGGCCCCGGATGGCGCCGCGCACCCATCTGCCGGTCCGGAGATGAGTCGGAGAACAACCATGTCGGATCCGAGGCGACCCGTTCGTCGTACTGCGACAACCGACCTACGAAAGGCATCGACGTGAAGTACCTCATGCTCGTCACCCTCGACCCGAGCCACGACGCCGACGACCCCAGCAGCGCGGACCCGACCGGCACCCTCGACGTCGACGACTGGGTGTCGAAGTACGACGCCGCCGGAGTCCGGCTGATGGGCAACCAGGTCCGGATGGCCGAGGACGCCACCAGCGTCACCAGGCGCCGGGGCGAGCTCCTGGTCACCGACGGTCCCTACGCCGAGTCCCGCGAGTGGATCGTGGGGTTCGACGTCCTCCAATGTGCCGACCTCGACGAGGCGATCCGGGTCGCCTCCGAGCATCCGATGGCGGCCAGTGGCCGGCTGGAGCTGCGTCCGTTTGTCGAAGACTGACGATCCGAGCGAGGCGCTCGCGCAGGCGCTGGCCGACCAGCGGCTGCGGATCGTGGCCTCGCTCATCCGCACCACCCACGACTGGGACCTCGCCGAGGATGCCGTCGCCGACGCGGCCGAGCGGGCTCTCCTGACCTGGCCGCGCGACGGCGTACCCCGCAACCCCGCGGCCTGGCTCACCACGACGGCCCAGCGCCGGGCGCTCGACGTGATCCGTCGCGCGGGCACCGAACGCACCAAGCTCGCCGAGCTCGGAGCGCAGCAGCAGCTCGATGGGCAGCTGGATGAACTGGGGGATCGCGAGCGAGAAGAGACCGGTGTGCTGATCGACGACCGGCTCCGGCTGGTCTTCACCGCCTGCCACCCGGCGCTCCCGATGGATGCGCGGGTCGCGCTGACCCTCAAAGTGGTGGCCGGGCTCAGCACCGCGGAAGTGGCGCGGATGTTCCTCGTCGAGGAGGCGACGATGAGCCAGCGGCTGCTGCGCGCCAAGCGGAAGATCGCTCACGCCGCGATCCCCTACCGCGTTCCCGAGGCCTCCGATCTGCCGGAACGGCTCGACGCTGTCCTGGCGGTCATCTACCTCGTCTTCACCCAGGGGTACGCCGGCGCGGCCGCGCCGCAGTTGGCCGAGGAGACGATCCGGTTGGGCCGGCTCGTGGTCGACCTGATGCCCGACGAGGACGAGCCACGGGGACTGCTGGCACTGATGCTCGCCCAACACGCCCGCCGGGATGCCCGGCTGGTCGACGGCAAGCTGGTCACCCTCGAAGACCAGGACCGCTCGCGGTGGGATCGCCAATCCATCGAAGAGGCCCTGTCGCTGACCATGCTCGTGGGGCGGGTGCCGGGTCCCTATCGACTGCAGGCCGAGCTGGCTCTCACCCACCTGCGAGCGGCCGACGCGGCGGAGACGGATTGGAGACGCATCGAGCGCCTCTATGACCGGCTCTATGCGCTGCAGCCCACGCCCGTCGTCGGGCTCAACCGCGCGGTGGCGATCGGGATGGCCCAGAGCCCGGCACGCGGGCTGATGGCCCTCGACCAGCTCGCCGACCATCCGGCGCTGCGCGGCCTCCACCTGCTGCCCGCAGTTCGGGCTGACCTCCTCGCGCGCGCCGGCCGCACCACCGAGGCGGTCGAGCAGCTCGACCGCGCGCTGGAGCTGGCGCCCACGGAGCAGGAGCGCGAGCAACTCGCCCGCCGCCGTACCCACCTGTCGTCCGATTCGTCTGCGGACTGACCGCGTTTCCCGGGGTGCTGGCCGCAGACGAATCGGTGCCGGACGGGAGATGGTGGTCCGGTGACCACGACAGTGCAGGACCAGGCTCGGACGGCGGAGCTCCGGGAGCGTGACACCTACCTCGGCGCCGGGCTCCTCGAGTGCGACATCGTGATGAAGGGTGGGATCACCAGCGGCGTCCTCTACCCGCTGGCCGTCTGCGAGCTCGCGACGCGCTACCGGATGCGCAGCGTCGGCGGTACGTCGGCCGGAGCGATCGCCGCAGCCGCCGCCGCTGCTGCCGAGGTCGGTCGTAGGTCGGACCGGGCCGGCAGCGGCTTCGACGGCCTGGCCCGGCTGCCGGAGTGGCTCGGCACCGACGAGCACCTGCTCGGGCTGTTCCGACCGCCGCGGGCGACGCGTCGCGAGCACGCGCTGCTGATGCAGATGGTCCGGCCCGGCGCGACGGTCGTGGGGAAGATCGCTGCGCTGCTCGGCTCCGGGCTCTTCTCCCGGCGTTGGTGGCTCCCGGCGCTGGGTGCGCTGCCCGGTCTGATCCTGTTGGTCGCCCTCGCCGTGGGCGCGAAGGGTTCGCCGCTGACCTGGGTCGCCCTGGTCGTGGCGGTGCTGCTGGCCGTGCTCGGCCTGGCGCTCGGCGCACTGGCCGCCGTACTGGTCTCCGGAGGACGGGCGCTGACCGAGAACCACTACGGCATCGTGGCCGGGTCGCGGTCCGTCGATGGCGAGGACTCCCTGTCCGACTGGCTCGCCGATCGGCTCGACGAGCTCGCGGGCATCGGCCATACCGACGCCGGGCTACTCACCTTCGGCGACCTCCGCGGTGCGGGCGTCAACCTCGAGATGATGACCACCAACGTCACCGAGGGCCGCCCCTACCGGCTGCCCGGCGACCTGGGCGGCCGGTTCTACTTCGACGAGGAGCAGTTCCGGCTGTTCTTCCCCGATCGCGTGGTCGACCACCTCATCGCGCACGCGCCGGGCGAGCGGACCCCAACAGGCTTGGTGCCGTTGCCGCCGGCCGACCTGCTCCCCGTGGTCGTCGCCACCCGGATGAGCCTGAGCTTTCCGGTGCTTCTCTCGGCGGTGCCGCTCTACACCGTCGATCGGTCGAGGCTGACCTGCCGTCCGGAGACCTACGAACGCTCGTGGTTCTCCGACGGCGGGATCGCGTCCAACTTCCCGATCTCCTTCTTCGACTCGCTGCTGCCCTCGCGGCCGACGTTCGGGATCAACCTGCGGCCCTTCCACGAGTGCCACCCGATCAGCGACGACGAACGACGCAACGTCTGGATGCCACGCACCAACGGCGGCGGGATCCTCGAGTGGTGGGCGCACTGGCCCGAGGACAAGGGGCTGCGGAGTCTGGGGATGTTCCTGTGGTCGATCGTGCGGACGATGCAGAACTGGGTGGACAACACCCAGACCCGGGTCCCGGGCTACCGCGACCGGATCGTGCACATCTCACACACCGACGCCGAGGGCGGGATGAACCTCGCCATGCCACCCGACGTACTCGACCGGCTCACCGAGCGCGGCCGGTGTGCCGGAGAGCGGCTGTGGACCTACTACACGACACCGCCCGGCGAGCCGCTGCCCGTCGAAGCACTCGACGCACTGGATCGGGCCGAGGCCGCGCCCCGGGCGGTGTCGTGGGAGAACCACCGCTGGGTGCGACTGCGCAGCTCGCTCGCCCTCGTCTCCGACGCCGTCGACTCCATGTCCGATGCCCTGCAGGAGCGGTACGCCGCCGACCTGGACGCGGAGCTCGGCGCCGCTCCGGGCTACCGGTTCACCAACCTCGACCAGCGCGAACTGGCCCAGTCGCTCGCCTCCGGCCTGCGCCGCCTGGCGGACGACTGCGATGCCATCGAGGCGCGCGGGCCGAACGTCCCGCTCCGGGTCGGAGCACCCTCCCCGGCGCCGTCGCTGCGGATCGCACCGGGCGTACGCCAGCAGGATTGAATGCGCGACGTCCTCACAGGAACGGTCGCAGCGGCCGGAGCACCATCTCGGTGAACCGTCGGTGCAGGTCGCGTGCCTCCCACTCGCCCTGGGTCAGCTCGATGCAGTTGGACTGGTCGACCGTCCAGATGTCCTCGAGCGTCCGCGCCAGCCCCGGGTCGATCACCTCGACGTTGATCTCGTAGTTGCCGGTCAGGCTCAGCCGGTCGATGTTCGCGGTGCCGACGGTCGACCAGGAGCCGTCCACGGTGGAGGTCTTCGCGTGCACCATGGCGTCCTTGAAGCGGAAGATCCGCACCCCGGCCTCGAGCAGCTGGGAGAAGTAGCCCCGGGAGAGCCAGTCGGCCACGACGTGGTTGGACTTGAGCGGCACCAGGAGGCGTACGTCGACCCCGCGTCGCGCCGCCGTCGTGAGCGCCTCGACGAAGTCGGCGTCGGGGATGAAGTACGCGCTGGTCATCCAGACGTTGGTGCTCGCCCGGTTGATCGCCTCGATGTACATCCCTCGGATGGGGAACATCCACAGCCGCGGCACGTTGCGCTGCAACCGGATCTGCGACTCCCAGGTGCTCGCGGTCTCGACCAGCAGGGGGCGCTCGCTGGCCCGGAACCGACGCCGGCGGTGGAGGTTCCAGAAATCCGCGAAGGCCCGACGCAGGTCGGCGACACCCGGCCCGGTGATCCGCACGTGGGTGTCGCGCCATTCGGTCTCGTAGGCCGCGCCGATGTTGTAGCCGCCGACGTAGCCCTCCTTGTCGTCGACCACGAGCACCTTGCGGTGGTCGCGGCCGTAGCGACGTAGGTCGAAGAAGCGCCAGCCGGCGCCGTACACGGGGTAGCGCAGCACCTTCATCGACGGCGGGAACCGCTTGAATCGCGGCGAGACCACCAGGTTGGCGAACCCGTCGTAGATGCAGTAGACCTCGACACCGCGCTCGGCCGCGTCCGCCAACGCGGCCTTGAACCGCTCGCCGACCTCGTCGCCCTTCCAGATGTAGGTCTCGAACAGGATCTGCCGCTGCGCGCCCTCGATGGCGCGCAACATGTCGGCGTACAGGTCCTGCCCGAACGTGTAGGTGGTGATCGTGCCTTGGCCGACCTCGACGGAGGTGGGCGGCGTCGTCGGGAACGGCTTGGGCTTCTTCCCCCGCCGTCGGTAGGAGTCGACCAGGCTCATCCCGATCCCGATCGCCATGGGGACGCCGAAGACCACGGCCAGGGTCCGCCGGATCCAGCGCAGGACCCTCTCGACGGTCTGCGCGCTCACACGGCCAATCTAGTGAACCGGCGTTACGCGCCGTCGAGGAGTTCCACCAACTTCTTCGGCGCCACTTGTCGGTAGGCGTCCCGCACCACCTCGTCGACCTCGTCCCAATCGGGCTCCCGGTCGCCGACCCGGTCGATGCGGACCCCGACCCAGCCGCGGTGACCGACGTACGGCGGGCGGAAGAACCGTGCGGGGTCGGAGCCGATCAGCTCCTCCTGGGCTCCGGGCGGCGCCGCGCACCAGAACGCCAGGTGGTCGGCGCCGTGATGGTGGTCGTCGAGCATCACGAACTGTTTGCGGCAGAAGAACGACACCTCGCCGTGGCTGAGCTTCTCGGTCACCTCGGGCAGCGCGGTGGCGATGACACGGAGACGGTCGACCGGGTCCATGGCTCCGATCCTGCCCGTTCGGTCCAGGCTCAGCCCGTCTCACCCGCCCGGAAGCCGTTGTCGGTGCCCGCCCGTAGTCTCGACACATGCGTCCTGTCACCGATCTCAAGCGCCGCGTGGCGCCGTTCAAGGTCGAGTCCGATTTCGACCCCAGCGGCGACCAGCCGGCGGCCATCGCCGAGATCAGCAAGCGGATCAACGCCGGCGAGCAGGACGTCGTGCTCCTCGGCGCCACCGGCACCGGCAAGACCGCCACGGTCGCGTGGGTGGCCGAGCAGGTGCAGCGTCCGGTGCTGGTGATGCAGCCCAACAAGACGCTCGCGGCCCAGTTCGCCAACGAGCTGCGTCAGCTGTTCCCGGGCAACGCGGTCGAATACTTCGTCTCCTACTACGACTACTACCAGCCCGAGGCGTACGTCCCCCAGACCGACACCTACATCGAGAAGGACTCCTCGATCAACGAAGAGGTGGAGCGGCTGCGCCACTCGGCGACCAACTCGCTGCTCACCCGCCGCGACGTGATCGTGGTGGCCACGGTCTCCTGCATCTACGGCCTCGGCACCCCGCAGGAGTACATCGACCGGATGCTGCGCCTCAAGGTCGGCGAGGAGCACGACCGCGACGGCATCCTTCGGCAGCTGGTCCAGATGCAATACACACGCAACGACATGACCTTCGCGCGGGGCAACTTCCGGGTCCGCGGCGACACCCTGGAGATCTTCCCGGTCTACGAGGAGCACCAGGTCCGCATCGAGTTCTTCGGCGACGAGATCGAGCGGCTGATGACGCTTCACGCGGTGACCGGCGAGGTGATCACCGAGGACCAGGAGCTCTACGTCTTCCCCGCCACCCACTACGTCGCCGGCCCGGAGCGGATGGAGCGGGCGATCCGCGGCATCGAGCTCGAACTCGAGGACCAGCTCGCGAAGTTCGAGCGTGAGGGCAAGCTGCTCGAGGCGCAGCGGCTGCGGATGCGCACGACGTACGACGTCGAGATGATGCGCCAGGTGGGCTCGTGTGCCGGCATCGAGAACTACTCGATGCACATCGACGGCCGCACCCGTGGCTCGGCGCCCAACTGCCTGCTCGACTACTTCCCCGAGGACTTCGTGCTCGTCATCGACGAGTCGCACGTCGCGGTGCCGCAGATCGGCGGGATGTACGAAGGCGACATGTCTCGCAAGCGCAACCTGGTCGACCACGGCTTCCGGCTGCCGAGCGCCATGGACAACCGACCGCTGCGGTGGGAGGAGTTCCTGGAGCGGATCGGCCAGACGATCTACCTCTCGGCGACGCCGGGCAACTACGAGCTCGACAAGGTGGGTGGCTCGACCCCGCCCGCGGTGGTCGAGCAGATCATCCGGCCCACCGGCCTGGTCGACCCACAGGTCGTGGTCAAGCCGACGAAGGGCCAGATCGACGACCTGATCCACCAGATCAAGGAGCGCACCGCCAAGAACGAGCGGGTCCTGGTCACCACGCTGACCAAGAAGATGTCCGAGGACCTCACCGACTACCTCCTCGACGCCGGCGTCCGCACCCGCTACCTCCACTCCGAGGTCGACACCCTCAAGCGGATCGAGTTGCTGCGCGACCTCCGGCTGGGGGAGTACGACGTCCTGGTCGGCATCAACCTGCTCCGCGAGGGCCTCGACCTGCCCGAGGTCTCGCTGGTCTCGATCCTCGATGCCGACAAGGAAGGGTTCCTGCGCTCCGACAAGTCGTTGATCCAGACGATCGGCCGCGCGGCCCGCAACGTCTCCGGCGAGGTCCACATGTACGCCGACAAGATCACCCCCTCCATGGAGTCGGCGATCGACGAGACCAACCGGCGCCGCGCCAAGCAGGAGGCCTACAACCGCGAGCACGGCATCGATCCGACGCCGCTGCGCAAGAAGATCGCCGATATCACCGAGATGCTCGCCCGCGAGGACGAGTCCACCCAAGCTCTCCTCCAGACCTGGGCCGGCACCGAGGCCAAGGGCCGCGCCGGCGGGGTCAAGGCCAAGCAGGGCCAGCCCGTCCCGCGGCTGCGCGAGGCCGACGCCGGCACCCACGCGGCCGACCTGGCGGGCATGCCCTCCGCCGACCTGGCCCAGCTGATCCAGGACCTCACCGACCAGATGAAGGGCGCCGCCGCAGAGCTCCAGTTCGAGGTGGCCGCCCGGCTGCGCGACGAGATCAGCGAGCTCAAGAAGGAGCTCCGCCAGATGATGGAAGCGACGAAGTGAATCTCGACAGGCTCGATCACCGAGCACAAGCCTGGTGAACGGCCACCCCGGTGGCTGAGGTGTGAGGAGCGCTAGCGACGAGCCTCGAAGCCCCGCCAGCCGATGCTGGGACCGGCCCGGAGCCGTCGCTGCGGAGGCTTCGAGGCTCGCAAGCTCGCACCTCAGCCACCGTGAGCCGACCTGCGTGTGATCCAGCCAACAGGCATACCGTCTGAGCAGTGAGGCGCCCATGGTTGGTCTGGGGAGTCGCGCTCGCGGCGTACCTCCTGGCGATCTTCCACCGCTCGAGCCTCGCGGTGGCCGGGTTGGATGCCGCGCAGCGCTTCGACATCAGCGCGGCCCAGCTGGCGACGTTCACGATGCTTCAGCTGCTCGTCTATGCCGGGATGCAGATCCCGGTGGGGCTCCTGGTCGACCGGTTCGGCCCGCGCACGGTGATGCTGACCGGCGCGGTGGTCCTGACGCTGGCGCAGACCGCCTTTGCGCTGGCGGAGTCGTACGGCGCCGCGCTGGCCGCCCGGGTGTTCGTCGGGATGGGCGACGCAATGACCTGGATCTGTCTGCTCCGGCTGGTGGCGAGCTGGTTCAGCGGCCGCCGGGTGCCGTTCCTGACGGCGCTGAGCGGGACCCTGGGCCAGTTGGGCGCGATCGCCGCGGCGGCTCCGATGACCTGGGCGCTGGGCCACCTGGGCTGGACCCCGGCCTACCTGATCGCGGCGGGGGTGAGCGTCGTGGCCGCGGTGGCGGTGGCGCTGGCCGTCCACGACTCTCCCGACGATCGAGTGCTCCGCGGCCCGCGGCTGACCTTCGAGACGATCCGGGGGAGTCTGCGGGCGAGCTGGGCTCAACCCGGCACTCGCCTCGGCTTCTGGATGCATTTCGTGGCGCAGTTCAGCGCCACGGTCATGACGCTGCTGTGGGGCTTCCCGTTCCTGGTCCGCGGCGAGGGGCTGAGCGAACGCCACGCCAGCCTGCTGCTCACGTTGGTCGTGGTGGCCGTGATGTACAGCGGACCGACCATCGGCTGGCTCATCGGCCGCTACCCGTGGCACCGGTCGACCTGTGTGCTGGCCATCGTCTGGTCGATCGTGGTCGTGTGGACCGCCGTCCTGGCGTGGCCGGGCGAGGCACCGCTCTGGCTGCTCATCCTGCTCACCCAGGTGGTCGGCATCGGGGGGCCGGCCTCGATGATCGGCTTCGACCTGGCCCGCACCTCGAACCCCGTCGAGCGGCTGGCCAGCGCCAACGGGATCATCAACCAGGCCGGCTTCGCGGCCAGCCTGGTCCTGGTGGTGGCGATCGGGCTGGTCCTCGACTGGCGCACCCCCGGCAGCGGCAGCGACTACGACGCGAGCGCCTTCCGCTGGGCGATGTGCATGCAGTACCCGCTCTGGGCGCTCGGCCTGTTCCAGGTCTGGCGCTACCGGCGAAAGACCCGGGCTGTCGTCAATCGCGCGCAGTTGACAGCCACCGCGCGAGGAGTGGGGTGAGCGCCAGCACGACGAGCAGGCGGCAGAGCTGTACGGCGAAGACGAAGGTCACGTCGGCCCCCGAATCGGCGGCGGTCGACAACACCGCGAACAGCCCGCCCGGCGTAGTCGCGAGGTAGGCGGTCAGCCCGTCCACCGGCGTCGCCCACGCGAGCAGTGCGCCGGTCGCCGCGGTCGCCGCGATCATCCCGACGACCAGCGCCAGCACCACCGGCAGCATTCGCGCGATCGAGACCAGGCTGGCGCGGGTGAAGCGCAGTCCGACCTGGGCGCCGATCAGCGCGAACGCAAACCACTGCACGGCCTCCGGCACCCGCGCCTCGCCGAGCCACCCGCTCAGCGCGAGGGCCATCGCGACCGCGAGCGGACCGAGCAGGCTCGCGGTGGGGAAGCGCACTACCCGGGCGAGCAGCAGCCCGACGACGAGAGAGACCACCACCAGGGTCAGGTCGCGGACGAGTCCGGCGTCACCCGGCTCCAGCGAACCCTGACCGCGCACGGGATCGAACGCCACCCCGGTCACCAACGGGATCGTGAGGAGGACGACGAGCACCCGGAGGTACTGCACGACCGTCACCACCCGATCGTCGGCGCCGAGGTCGCGGGCCACGGCCACGACGCCCGAGGCGCCGCCCGCGATCAGCGCGAAGACTCCCGTGACCCGGGAGACGTCCTTGCGCAGCCCGAGCAGCCAGCCGCTGGCCAGTGAGATCAGCACGGTCGCGAGCATCACCAGCCCGATCGGAAGGAGGCTGCGACCGATCCGCTCGAGCGCCGGCCCGCTCACGGCGGAACCGATCACCACCCCGATCAGCCCCTGCGCCACCCGGAACAGCCACGAGGGTGCCTGGAGCGGCGTTGACGAGGTGAGCGCGTGAGCCATTCCGGCGATCAGCCCGGCGAACAGGACCGCCGAGGGCACCCGGGCCAGGGTGAGACCGATGCTGGCTGCCACGGTCACGCCCACGACGAGCGCGAGCGCAGCCCGCGGTGAGCGTTCAGTCATCGAAGTCACCCTAGGCGCCGAGCCCGACCGATCCGGCGATAGTCCCAGACGGTTGTGTTCGGGACACGCCGTACGACGGACCAAGATGTCAGGGACTATCCGGACCCCGGGAGGCAGCGAGGTTGCCGGCGGACCGCCCGCGGGTACCGGTGCGCCGTGGCAGCGACCCCTATCGACCTCGGCCGACCAGTACAGGGCGACGTCATCGAGTTGATCCTCGATGACCATCGCCGCTTCGAGGCGCTGCTGCGAGACTTGCGCGACAGTACGTCGGATCGTGACGCCGTACGGCGGGCGCTGGCCACCCTGCACACGGCGCATGCCCTGGCCGAGGAGCGGCGGGTCTACCCGAGGCTGCGCCGCCGCGATGCGATCACCGAGCACGAGGCGGAACACGGCGAGGAGGAGCACGCCGAGGGGCACGAGGCGATGCTGGCGGTCCTGGAGCTCAAGGGCACCGACACCCAAGCCTTCGACGACGCCGTCGAGGAGCTGGCGCGGGTGATCAACCACCACCTCACCGAGGAGGAGCTGACCATCCTCAACCCCGCGCGCGAGGAGGTCGGCGACCGGCTCCGCACCGAACTCGGCGAGGTGTTCGCCGCCGAGCGCAACCGTCAGATCGACGACGGCTGCGGTTCAGTCGACCAGGTCCGCGCCCTGGTTGCGAAGGCCCATCGCGCCGGACTGCTGGACGAGGACGAGTAGAACACCCCGGCGAGTTTCGGCCCCGAGTCCGCGGCGACGCTCGCTGGCGCTCGCAGGC
>ERZ761607.924-NODE-924-length-41245-cov-120.232993_pt1 | contig 41245 bp, 35 predicted proteins | sample MGYA00511164_ERZ761607 | MGnify/ENA primary metagenome ERZ761607 (study PRJEB28899, sample SAMN02445080) | bioreactor sludge metagenome | biome: EBPR sludge | place: Australia: Brisbane, Thorneside Wastewater Treatment Plant | collected 2011-06-22 ...
CCGATATTGGGTTAATTATTCAAAACGCCAATGGGGGTGCGGAAAGTGGGGTCTTGCCTTAATTTTGCAGCTATTTAGGTAAATGCAAACCAGCGCCGGATAGTTGGTTGTGGGTAGTTGTGGTAAATTTACCGGCTTTAAATTAGTTGTTACCTTTTGGGCAATAGAACCTTAACTGTTACAAAAAAATCCGAATTTTGCCCCAACATCAATACCTGCTCAATTGTATTTACCTGCCACCCATGCAAACACTGCACATACACCCCGATATACGCCTTGCCGAAACGCCGCCGGCTTGGTTTTACCGCAGCGCCCATGTTTTTGAACAACTGCGCGAAAAAGTATTTACCTATACCTGGCAGTTTATTGGCGATACCCGCATGGCTCCGCTAAACGAAACCGTTTACCCTTTTACCCTGCTGGAGCACTTTATTGATGAGCCTATGCTGCTTACCCGATGTAAAAACGGACAACTGCACAACCTTAGCAACGTATGCACACATAGAGCTAACCTGTTGGTGCATCACCCCGCTGCTGTTAACAAGGTGGTTTGCAAGTACCATGGCAGGCGTTTTGGGCTGGAAGGTAATTTTGAATCTATGCCCGAATTTAAAGAAGCACTAGGGTTTCCGCGCCCCTGCGATAATTTGCACACCTATCCGCTGCAAACATGGGAGCAGTTTTTATTTACCGCCATACAGCCGGCGTATCCCTTACAGCCAGTTATAGCTAAAATGCAGCAGCGCATAGGTTTTTTACCTCTTGCCGATTTTGTGTATGACAGCAGAACAAGCCGAGATTATTTGGTGCAGGCACATTGGGCGCTCTATTGCGATAATTATTTGGAGGGTTTTCATATTCCGTTTGTACACAAAGACCTCAACAGCGCGCTTGATTATGGCAGTTATGCCGTTGAGCTGCACGATTATTTTGTGCTGCAAATAGGTTATGCCGATAAGGGTACGCAAACTTTTGTTTTGCCCCCCTCGCACCCCGATTATGGCAAACACGTGGCGGCTTATTACTACTGGCTGTTTCCTAATACCATGCTCAACTTTTACCCATGGGGTTTATCGGTAAATGTGGTAAAACCCATTAGTATGCAGCGCACACGCGTATCGTTTCTTACTTACGTGTATGATGAGCATCTTTTTGCACAAGGTGCAGCAGCGCTTATAGATAAAGTGGAGCGCGAAGATGAGTTTGTGGTAGAGGGTGTGCAACGGGGGTTACAATCAAGAGCCTATACTACGGGCAGGTACTCGCCCGCACGTGAAGGCGGGGTACATCATTTTCACCGGTTATTAGCGCAGTTTTTGGCGGGGTAGGTAGTAAGCCCCGCGTTACTCTTTAAATTTAAAGTTTAGCGCATCGCAGTAGGTAAGCCCTGAGCTAAGGGCTATGCGCTTGGTACTTTTTCCGTCTTGAATAGTGAGGGCAGCCGTGTTAGGTGGTCGGGTGCCTTCATTGTGGGCGTATAAAATGAGGTAGTTATCGGCGTTTCGGTCTATTTTGATAGTTATTTTGTGCGGCTTGTTTTTTAAGCCGTGTTCGCGCAGCAGCCACTCGCCATTAAAAAATAAGGAAATGGTATCGCCGTCTTCATAACCATCGTCCCAAACTGTTATGTTTAAAGTTTCGTTGTTAATAATCACCCTTTTTCCGGTTTTTACTGTGCGGTTATTTAGTAGGGCGGGCACATTGCGCTCTGTATAAACAATTCTGGCGTTTTCTAAATTGTCATCGCTTACTGCTACATCAACGGGCTGCGGAATTTCTGGCGGCGCAACGGGAACATTTTGGATTGTGCCCGATGTGTCCATGCCGGTAGCTGCAATAGGTAAAACCGGGGGCGGCGGCACAATTTGCGGAAAGTCTAAGATGTAATCGGGCAAGTACTTTTCTGTTTTGCAGCCGTTGGCATCGGTAGCTATTACCACACCCACCAGTGCAATGGGGTTTTGCTGCGTTGCCCGTGAAAGGTAACTTTGTAGGGCGGCTAATCCCTGCTCTTCGAGCACTATAACCGGTTTTGCGGGTAGTTTGTTTTGGGTAGCAAGGTCGTATGCTTTTCGGGCGGTGGAGCCTTCCAGAACAAGGTAGCCTTTTTGGAGGGAGTAAGGCGCTTTTCCACCTTTGATTTGAGCGTTCCAGTTGTAAAAATCGGGCGAAGCGGTTCGGGTAATTTCGGTAAAAACAAGGGCATCGGGATTTTTAATACTTACACTTTCTACAACTTTGCTGCCCCATGTATCGGTAACGGTAAGTTGGTAGGTGCCTGCTCCTATGTTTTTAAGGATTTTGGCAGTAGAGCCGTTAGACCATTTGTAGCTTAGTTTACCTATGCCGCCCTTAGCTTTGGCAGTAAGCACAGCATCGGCGCTGCCCGGGCATTTAAGCGGGGTTTGGGTAATGGTGGCTGAAATGGGCGTATATTTGAGCATAATACCTTGCGCCCCAATTCGGGTTTTAGAACTGGCGCCGGTAAACCCCCAGAAAACTTCGGGTTTGCCATTAAAGATATTGCTCACCACATTGCCGGTGTAGGTTAAAATTTGTTTGTCATCAACTAATATAGTTAGGGTATTGGTTTCGGGCTCCCAGTTTATACTTGCTTTGTAGTATTTGCATGGGCGAGCAGGTTTAGCAGGGTTAGCCAATACCGGACCGGCAAGGTTAGCTGCCGAGAGGTGGTCGTTGCTGCCATTTTGCATAATGGCTACGTGGGTATCGGGCGAGGGAAAAAAGCCTTCAAACTCGTTGAGGTAGTTGTCGAACTCTACTATGAGGGAGGGGGTAATGCCCTTGTAACCCAAGCCCGAACCGCTCTGCCCAAGGGCTTTGGGTCCGTTTTGGTGCAAAACAAAGGCTACCCCATCGGCGCTGTTTTTACCGCAACCTAAAAAAATGTCGAAATTGATTTCAAAGGCATCGTTAAGGTCTATTTTGCTGTCTGCCCATACAGCGCCTACCTGTGCGGGTATTTCGCGGGTAAGGCGGTAGCGGTTTTCTTCTAATTTGCGGGCAGAGCCGGTTAGTTTTACCTGTGCATGGAGGTGGGTGAACATGCCAAAACATAAAACAACGCCTAATAGATTTGGAAAAGTAAATTTCATTGTACCAATAAATTGAATCATAATTTTGGGTAGGTTAGTATGGCTGCCGGCTTTTGTATAACAAATCGTTTTTTTTAACAAGGCAGAAATTGGTCTTTTTATTTAACGCTTTTAGTAGCAAGGCGGTTTATACCCGCACCGGATTTGACTTTTTGTTGGGGGAAACCTATGTACATAATGGGCAATAAACAGTTGTAAGAACAGACCAAAAATGTAAATGTTGTTTATGTTTTGGCTCTTAACGTTTTTTAGCGCAGCAAGGGGAGGGGGAAGTTAGGAGTTAGGAGTTAGGAGTTAGGAGTTAGGAGTTAGGAGTTATGAGTTATGAGTTATGAGTTATGAGTTATGCTTTCCTAAAGAACCTTGCCCGATTTTGTTTCTCATAAAAGCGCAAATTAGTGGTTAGTGGTTAGTGGTTAGTGGTTAGTACTGATTACCATCTACTATTTACTATTTACTATCTACCATCTACTATCTACCAAAACTACAAAAAAAGGGCATCATTTGGCAGTAACCAAAGGAAGCCCTTAAAATAAAGTTAGTTGGCACATGTTTTTCGGGTGGCGGGTTTAGCCTAATCCCATTTCAGGTCGGTATCGTCGTTATCGGGTTGGTAGTAGGGTTCGTCGTTTGGGGAGTCAGAGTTGGTATTTTCGGGCAAATCATCGGCGGGGTCAATGTTTGCGGTGGGTAGTTGCTGTTTACCATCGGGCTGCTCTTCGGTATTTTGATAGATCCGTTCTCTTCTGTCAAACTCGTCAAAGTCATAATCGGGCATCAGCTCGGTTTTGATGTAGTCAATTACTTCTTGCATTGTTTCTACAAACTTATTAAAGTCTTCCCTGTATAGGTGTAGTTTGTGCTTTTCGTAACCTTCTCCGTCTAAGCGTTTTTTACTTTCGGTAATGGTAAGGTAGTAATCGCTGGCGCGGGTAGCCTTTACATCAAAAAAATAGGTTCTCTTTTTTCCGGCTTTTAAGGCTCTTGAAAATACGCTCTCTTCATTGGTGCCGGGGCGTTTGTTAAAACGTTTTTCTCTTTCCACAGTAGTTATTTTAAGTATCTGCAAAACAAGGTTATACAAATGTATGGTAAAAAGGTGATTTACACAAGAAATGGGGTTCTTTTTTTGGGAACCGATAAAATTTAGCGCAAAATTAAGCCAAAAACCGGTATTTGGGTATGGGTGTGGCAAAGTATATGCCCAAGAGCTAAAACCCGCATATATTGGAACAAACCTGCAACAAGGATAAACATAAAATTACAAACCGGCGCTAATTAAGAATACGGCAGCAAAGGCAATAATGGCAAACAACTCGGGAAATACGGCAAGCACCATGGTTCTGCCAAAAACATCATAACCCGATGCTATGCCTTCTATGCCCTGCGCTACTACTTCGCCTTGTTTAATGGCAGAAAAATATCCTACTAAACCCAGCGCCAAACCTGCTGCCAAAACCGATGCGCCCTGTAGTGGCGATATGGTTTGGAGCTCAAGCAGCCGGTTGTTTAAAATAAAAAAGGCTACAAACCCATACAGCCCCTGCGAGCCGGGCAGGGCGCTCAATAGCATGTATGTGCCAAAGGCATCGGGCTTTTTTTTGAGTGCGCCAATGGTGGCTTTTCCGCCTAACGAAGCTCCTATGGCGCTGCCTGCGCCCGATAACCCTATCATTAACCCTATGCCTATGTAGGCTGCTACTATTTGTGCTACCATAATTATACAGAAGTTGATTGTTTATGAGCCTATTGTTTAAACCTAAAAGGGGTGAACGCTTGTCCGCCGCCGGTAAAGCCGGCATTTTTGTAAAACTCTACAAAGGTAAGTCTTATAGGGTGAACAAATGCGCTAAGTGTTGAAATGCCAAAATTTAACCCGTGCCCAAACAGCAAAATGAATAAAAATGCCAATTCGCCCAATACAGGCGGCAGGGCAAGGGCGCTAAGGGCAATGGTGTTTACCACATAACCCAGCGTAGCCGATGATAAACCGAGGGCAAATAGCCTGATGTATGACAGCACATCGCCAAACAAGCCGGTAACGCCGTATATATCCCACAAACCCAGACCTATGCGCTTGAGCAAACCGGCATCGGGGTCGCTAAAAAATACTATGCAAAATACGCCTAAGCCCACAAACGTGTAGGCGGGCAGGGTGTAGGGGGTTAGCGCCCAAAGGAGTGTGCCGGCGAGCGCCATAATCCACCCTATGGTGGCTATGCTGTATAAAAAGCCAAATAACCTGATTCGGTTTACCACTTTTAGCGCCATGCCAAACATTATTTGCACTAATCCTATGCCCAGCGAAAGGTTAAACAAACTGTTTGCCTGTAAAAAGTACTGTTTTAGCCCGTTTAACTCCGGTAAATTAACGGTACTTAGGTTTATGCCCGCTACTGAACCGGTTAGTAAGCCAAAAATGATGGCTGCCCCTCCTAAAAACTGCCCTAAGGTTAAAATGGGTTTCAGGTGGGCGTATTGGGGGCGGTATTTAAACACGGTAACAAGGGCAAAAATAATGAAACCATACGCCACGTCAGACAGGCACATGCCAAAGAACAACATAAAAAACGGGGCAAAAAACGGCGTAAGGTCTAACTCTGCATAACCGGGCAAGGCAAAAATTTTCCCGATGGGCTGAAAAAGTTGGGCAAAACGGTTGTTTTGCAACAGAATAGGCACATTAGGCGTTTTGGGGGTGGGTTTTTCTTTAAGGTAAAAGGCATCGGTTTGCTTTAACCATTCTTTAAACTGCGGCGCATCTTTTTGGGGCAGCCAAACGTTGAGCAGCATTATTTTTCCATTGGCAGCGGGTGTTGTTTGCCGGTGGGTGTGCAGCAGGGCAAGTTCATCTTCTAATTGGTAGGCATACTGCTGGAGCAGGTGTTTGTAAGCCACCATTTTGCTGTAAGCAGCAGGCAGCTCCACGCTAAGGCGGTTTTGCACTTCTTTTAACTGCTGTTTGAGGGCTTGCCTGTTTAAGGTGGGCAGTTTTACCCACTCGGCACCGTGCAAACTTGGGGCATCGGGCTGCCGGCTAATGATAACAAAGTAGATTTTACCGTTTTGTTGGGTTATTATTTGCAGGTGTTGTTCGGTTTGCCATGTATCCAAAAAATCGTGTTCATTGCACTGGTAAAAGTGCAGGTAAACCTGGTTTTGTTGTAGGGTTTGCAGGGTAGTTTCGGGCATTTCGCCCCAGGGTTCCAACAGGTCAATTTGTGTTTTCAGCTCTTTGCGCCGGCGCTTAAGCTCGGCTTCTTCGGCGCTAATATCTTCGTATTCTTTTAGTAAATCTGCCGGGCTGTTAAATGGGTTTACCTGCGGTATTATGCCGTTTTTTTTAGTGTTGAGCGCTTGCAAACACTCCTGCACCTTGTTTAACTGCTTAAAATGATAGGCTTCCTGCTCTGATACCTGCTCGCTCACGGTTTCAATATGTACCAATCCCAATGCCTGTAATGACTGCAAAAAATGCTCATACCGGCTATGGTGTACTAAAAACGCATACTTGAGCATGGGAGCAATCATAGGGGAGCGAAAAGTTAGGAGTTAGGAGTTAGGAGTTAGGAGTTAGGAGTTAGGAGTTAGGAGTTGGGAGTTGGGAGTTATGAGTTATGAGTTAGGAGTTATGAGTTATGAGTTGGGAGTTATGAGTTATGAGTTAGGAGTGTGTAAGTACCAATTACCAACTACTGAATACCCGCTTTTCAGTATTCACTTATAACTACTCACATTTCCTTCTTCGTTTTTATGAGTTTTTGTGCGGCTTTTGATAGGTGTTCTTCGTCTTCGAGGTAGCGTTTTATTTTTCGGATAGCTTCTTCGTGCTGGGGTATTTGAACTTTTTCGTAGAGGTTTAGTTTTTGGGTAGTTTTTTTTCTTTCGGCTTCCAGTATGGCTATTTGTTGGGTGGTAATGTGCAGGGCGGCTTTGTTTTCTATGAGGCGTTGTAGTATAACCTGCCCGTGCAAAAACCAGAGGGGTTGGTTAAAAAAGGTAAACGAAACAGGCTCATAAGTTACTGACTCAAAAACCGGAAAAGACACACCCGCAAATTTACCTGTTTTAGTGTTAATGTTTTTTACTTTTAGCAAGTTTTGGTTCCACTCAGCCCATAGGGGGTGATAGACTGCATATCGGGCAAGCTCGGTTTCTAATCGGGCTTGGTTATTTTGCATTTCCTGTTTCAGCCGTTTTACCTCATTTCTTAGGGCGCTTTCTTTGGCACGTATGGTGGGCAGGGCTGCCTGCCTTATGCGCAGTCCTTTTTCTATCTCTTGCAGCGATACCTTGTTGTATTTAAACTGTAGTTGCATAATTAGTTTGTATCAACCCAATATCGGTTTACAAATTCGTCTTTTATACCCACTTCTTCTTTCTGAAAATGCTGTGCAAACAAGCGCCATGCGGTATTGAGTATTTCGTCTATAGTTAGGTTTACGTCAATGGCCAGCAGTTGTTGGGAGTATGCCCTTGCAAAGCGGAGTGCGCGGCGGTCGTAGTCGGTAAGGTCAAAACCGTTTTCTTTTTTGGTTTTGGCTTCCATAGCATCGGCAAACAGCCTAATGGCGGCGTTCATTACTTGCGGGTGGTCTTTTCGGGTTTTTTTACCAATCACCAATTGTTTTAATCTGGACAGGCTCCTGAAAGGGTCAATAATAACTTTGCCGGTATCGGCATCTTTGCGCAAAAAAAGTTGTCCTTCGGTAATATAGCCGGTGTTATCGGGTATGGCGTGGGTAATATCGCCTTGGTTGAGGGTAGTAACGGCAATTATGGTAATAGAACCGCCGTTTTTAAACTGCACTGCTTTTTCATAAATTCGGGCAAGGTCGGAGTAGAGTGAGCCGGGCATACTGTCTTTGGAGGGAATTTGGTCCATACGGTTAGCCACAATAGCTAAGGCATCGGCAAAAAGGGTCATATCGGTAAGCAGCACCAATACCTTTTCGTTGTGTTCAATGGCAAAATACTCGGCGGCGGTAAGGGCAGAATCGGGCACTAAAAGGCGTTCTACGGGCGGATTTTCGGAGGTGTTAATAAAGGCAATAATTTTATCAAGCACGCCGGCGCGCCGGAACTCGTCTTTAAAATAAAGGTAGTCATCATGGGTAAGCCCCATGCCGCCTAAAATAATTTTATCGGCATTGGCTCTGAGCGCCACGGTAGCCATTACCTCGTTATAGGGCTGGTCGGGGTCGGCAAAAAAAGGTATTTTTTGCCCTGCCACAAGCGTATTGTTTAGGTCAATGCCGGCAATGCCGGTAAAAATAGGCACATTGGGCTGCTGCCGGCGCACGGGGTTTACAGAGGCGCTGCCGGTTTCGGTTTCGGTTCCCTCTATGGCAGGACCACCGTCAATGGGGTTTCCGTAGGCATCTAAAAACCTGCCGGTAAGTTTTTGGCTCACTTTTATACTGGGCGCTTTGCCCAAAAATACCACTTCGGCATGGTTAGAAATGCCCTCTGCGCCGGCAAATACCTGCAAGGTTACTTCATTGCCGGCTATTTTTACCACTTGTGCCAGCCGGTTGGCTACCAATGCCAGCTCTTCATAACCTACGCCATCGGCAATCAGAGTGCAGGTAGCTTTGGTTATGTTTTTAATTTGGGTAATTCGTTTCTGAAAGGGGGCTATTTGCATGGCAAAGGGGCAACATTAGTGAAGATAAGAAACCAACTGAATATCAACAACAGGGGCTTGTAAGGGTTGTAGCCTGCTGCTGTGTTTACACCCGATGCAAAAAAACAACAAAAACCGGTAAATACCAAACAGGCGGCTTTAATCTGCACTTTTATTTAGTTTTACCACTAACCAAGGCTCCTTAAACTCATAACCGCCCAGTGTAAGAAAGTTGGCAAAGCGAGGCAGGATAACACTTTTGCGCCTATTGCCAAGGGTAATAACCAGCTCGTCGCCAAATTTTTGGAGGGTAAAATCGGGCTGTTTAATGAAGGGGAGTTTAATGCGTATTTCGTAATACGTTTCAAATTCATTTACCACAAAGGGGCTTTCCCGATGCAGTACCGATATGGGGTTGTGCTGCTGATATACCTCTTGCCCGATGTGTTTAAGCAAATCGAGCCCAAAAACTTCTTGCCCCTTGTGATACACCTTAAAAATGGGCAGCGGGGCAAAGGCTTCTTCTATTTCGGCAAGGTATTTTTGCTGCGAGGCGAGGTATTTTTCAAACAGTGCGCCGGCATCAAGGGTGGGCAGTATGCGGTTTACCACTATGGCATCTACATTATAACCATACATTTGCAGGTAGGTATAGGCGCGTTTGGCTTCTTGTATAACCATGCGCTCAGGGTTGGCTACTATGCGTATGGAGCAAATATCGGGGTTCAGAAAAATTTGTTGTACTTTTTCTAATTTGGCAAACAGGTTTTCTAATTCGGCATAACCTTTATCTAAGGGCACGCCGGTAGTTTTGCGCACTACAAAACCCATCGTTTTTACGGCGGCGCTTTGCCCGGGAAAAGCCTTTACTAACCACGATTGGGTTACCTGCGGCAGGGTGAGCAGGGTAAGGGTTTCGCCGGTGGGGGCGCTGTCTATTACAATAAGGTCGTAATTGCCTTCGGAATAGTATTTTTCTAACCACAAAAAAGCCGATGCTTCTTCCATACCGGGCAGCACCGATAGCTCTTCGGCTACTACGTTTTCTACGCCGCGCCATTTAAACAAGGTAAGCATGAGCTGGCGCATATTGCCCCAGTATTTTTTCATAGAGTAATACACATCAAACTCCTGCCCGTATAAATTGGGCGCTACTTCTACCGGCTCGGGCGATAGGGGCACATTTAAGGCATCGGAAAGACTATGTGCTGGGTCGGTAGAAATAACCAATGTTTTATAGCCTTGTTGGGCAGCTTGCAGGGCGGTGGCGGCGGCTATGGTGGTTTTACCTACGCCTCCTTTGCCGGTAAACAGTATAATACGCATAAAAACAGGGGTGAATGATTAAATGGAAACAGGGTTTTAAGCCCTACAATACGCATAATAACAAAAAATAGGCGGCAAATTGCCGGCGGGCGTAAGCCATCGGGATAGGTTTTTTTGCCTGCTTTTACCCGTTTTGCCTCCCAATCAATCTGCATTAACAAATAACCTATTGCCATTGTTGAACCATGCGGGGCACTGTGGCATGGATTGTGCTATGGTTGTGGTTTTTATTTTTTGTTTCGGGGTGTCAATAATCGGGCAATTTTTAGTTTTGCTTCGCTCAGCATTTGGCTGAGGGTGTAGTAGGGTAGGGGCAACCGGTGGTAAAGGAAGGTAAAAAGTAGGTTTACTAAATTCCATACTTGGGCAGATGCCTGCGGAAATGCGATGAAATGAACCGGCAACATGGCTGCAAAAATGAGCTGCCTGTTTGCCAGTCCGATTAACATAACTAAGGGTAGCCAAACCAAATACTGCCGGTGTAATACAAAAAATAAGCCCGATGTTTTACCGGCGGGCAACTGCTTGTTGTACCCTAAAAGGGCTGCCTGCATAAGCCCAAGCGCCAAGCAAACAACAGCGCCGCTTGTGCCCAACCCGTTTTTTGCCAAAAACAACAAAAAACAGAGGTAAACTACCCACTCTAAGGGCAGCAGCCATTGCTCCCGTATGTTTGTTACCTTAGCAATGCCGGTTTGCAGGGCAAAGGTTTTAGCGCCGGCGGCGGCATCGGCTTGTGCATCTTGGGTTTGGTGGTGCAGTATATTGCCCAAGCCCCATAGCAGTTGCCACCCTGCCAACAGCGCAAGGTAGGCGGGCAACTGCCCAAACGGAGCGGGTATGAGCAGGTAAAAGGTAAGGGCTGCCAATACTGCGGGGTTTACATGTGCATACAAGGCATCGGCAAGTATGCCGGCAAACCCGCGCTCCTTTAACCTGAGCGGGGGCAGTGAGTATGCCATAAACAACCCAAACTGTGCCGCCAAAAAAGGGGCATTGAGCGGTGTAAGGGGTAGATACAGCCAGGGCACTAAGGCTACAAGCAGTGTTATGCTCAAAACTGTTATGCGCTGAACAGTAGTTAGTTTGGCTACGCTATTGGGTTTACCGGCTTGGGCGTCTTGTTGTATATCGGCATAATCGTTTACAAAGTAACCAAAGGCAGCTATGCCGATAATGGTAGTATAACTGGCAGCCATAGCCCACAGCGTTTGCCCGATGCTCAACTGCCCTATGAAGGCAAACCAGTATGGCACCGATACCAACGTGGGCGCTTTGTAGCGCCACGCCTCTTGTAAGCGCCGGTAAAACCGGTTAATTGAGCCATACATATATGCGGGGTTTAGCAAAATTGGTAGTGGGTAGTGGGTACTTGGTAGATAGTAGATTGTATATAGTATCGGGTAATTCGTAACTATTCACAATTCACTTGACTGATACCCTACATGCGCTCCGGAACATCAATGCCTAAAAGGTGCAGGGCATTTTTAAGGGTTCGGGCGGTGGTATAAGCCAGAGCCACCCTAAACGTATTGGTTTGTTCATCGGGGTTGTTCAGCACTGATAAGTCGGCATACAGTTTATTGAATGATTTGGCAAGGGTAAAGGCGTAATTGGCTATCACAGAGGGGTCGTAGGTTTCGGCGGCGGTATGAATGGCTTGCCTAAACCGACTTATTTCTGTTATGAGGTCTATTTCTTGTGGGTGCAGGTGGTTTATGGGGTAATTGGGCAGCAGAAAATTTTGGTTAAACTTGCGCAAAATAGAGCGTATGCGGGCATAACTGTATTGAATAAACGGAGCGGTATGCCCTTGCAGGTCAATAGACTCGCGGGGGTTAAACAGCAGTCGTTTTTGGGCGTTTACCTTTAAAATGAAGTATTTAAGTGCACCCAAACCCAGTATTTTATAGAGTTGTTGGGCTTGGTGGGGGTTCATACCTTCGGTTTTACCCAGCTCACGGGTCTGTTCTTCGGCAGTTTGGAGCATTTCGGCAATGAGGTCATCGGCATCTACCACTTTACCCTCGCGCGATTTCATTTTACCTTCGGGCAGGTCAACCATGCCGTAATAGAGGTGGTAAATAAGGTTGGCATAAGGTTTACCCAATTTTTGGAGGGTAAGTTTAAGTACTTTAAAGTGGTAAATTTGCTCATCGCCCACCACATAAATAAGCTGGTCGGGTGTAAAGTCGTGGTAGCGCAAATCAGCCACACCTATATCTTGGGTAATGTACACCGAAGTTCCGTCATTTCTGATAAGCACTTTTTGGTCAAGCCCTTCATTGGTAAAATCTGCCCAAACAGAGCCATCGGGTTTAGCAAAAAATGCTCCGTTGGCAAGCCCTTCCAGAACCAATTTTTTACCCAGCTCGTAACATTCCGATTCGTAGTAGGCTTTTTCATAAGAAATGCCCAGCATATTAAACGTTTCTGCAAAACCCTCATACACCCAGCCGTTCATAGTTTGCCAGAGTTGTCGCACGGAGGGTTTACCTTGCTCCCATTCTTGGGTAAACTGCTGCGCCAGGGCATAAATAGGCGTTAATTTTTCGGCTTCCAGTGGCTCCATACCTTGTTCACGGTAGGGCGCTGCCTGTTGGGTAGCAATTTTGTTGTAAAGCACATAGTAATAACCCACAAAATGGTCGCCCTTTAAACCGGCGCTTTGCGGGGTGGCTCCGTTGCCGGCATGAACCCACGCCGCCATAGATTTACTAATGTTAATGCCTTTGTCGTTGTAAATGTTTACCTTATGCACCTCATGCCCATTTGCCTGTAATATGGCAGCTACGGCATGACCCACAAACATATTTCTGATGTGCCCCAGGTGAAGGGGTTTGTTGGTATTGGGACCTATGTATTCCAGCGCTATTTTTTTGCCCGATGCGGGGGCTTGTCCGTAGTTTTCGTGGTGAATGATATGGGTAAAAGTTTGGAGCCAGTAGGCATTGGTGAGTTCTATGTTTACAAATCCTTTTACCACATTAAAATCTTGGGCAAACACAAGGTTATCGGTAAGGTACTGACCTATTTCTTTGCCCACTTGTTCGGGGTTTTTGGCTGCTGCTTTGGTATAAGGAAATACCACCACCGTATAGCTGCCTACAAAGTTTTTGGGTGTATCGTTTACCGTTACGGTGTGCGGGTCAATGGTTAAGTTGTATAGCGTTTTAACGGCTTGGGCGGTTAGTTCTTGCAGGGTTTGCTCAATGGTCATATAACTAACTTGGTAAAGTTGGTAAAAATTAGCGCAAAGATAGGGATTTACACCAAAGGTAGTTGTTTACGTGATGGTTGAATGGGCGCTAACCATCTCCCTCACCGCACCACCGCCACCTTGCCCCGTGCCAGCACCACCCCGCCCCATTCAACGGTGTAAAAATACATGCCTACGGGTAAATGACCTATCTGTATGTTTGCCGTTGCCGGTGACATCACCGGCAATACTACAGAATTAAAAGAATCTGCCAATATATGTTGTGTTTCCATTGCGGGCAATTTTAAGATGTTTTGTTAATACACAAAAAAATGAAAGGCTCAGAAGCCTAAAATTTGAAAAAGTTAAATTGCCCATCATTTTACCGGTGCAGCAGTATTTGCAAACTGGTTTTTACAATTTGCCCCATGGTGTGGCAGCGCAAAAAGCGCTGGTTATGGTAATGCTCGGCAAGTTGGTGTTTAAGTTGGTGCGTTTTATCGGGCATAGAAATGGTATCGTGTTCCATAATTAAAAAAAGCTCTTCTATTCTGTCTTTAGAGGTAACATACCGGCTGGCAATGAGGGTGCGCTCTTCGTGCTGATACTGGCGAGTGGTTTGGGCATTTATGCGTTTCATGCAGAGTTGCACATAGGGTCGGTTTTCTTTAAAAAAGTGGGGCAGGTACATATTTTTATTGCCCTCATAACATTGTTGGTCAAAATCAATGGCTCTAATGCGGTATTGGGTGTCATCAAAATCGGGGGTAATATCTATAACAAAGTTGTAGGCGCGCATATCGCCCAGCAGTTTTACAAAACATCGCTCGTTAAATTTGATAAACTCTTTAGCCAATCGGGTTTCATTAAAATGCGGGTCAGCAAGGTTGCGTTGTATAAACACATCGCCGGGTATGCCTGCTATGTGTTCTTCTACAAGGGTATCCTTGCACACAAGGTAGTTAATGCGGTTGGGCGAGAGCAGGTCTTCCAGTTCAAGCCCGTAAATGCGCGAGGCATCGGCAGTTTTAATGTAGTAGTAGTCGTAGTTATCGTTGTAGTTGTTTATGATTTTAATTCTAAATGGATTAGAGTTGCCAAAGGTGCAGTAATCAATGCGGTCAACAGACAGATGCTGCATAACAGATACATCGCCGGCGGCTTTTAAAATGGCGTAAATTTTAGTAAGCGCCGCATGAATTTCGGTTCTGTCAGATTCGGCATAAAAAACGGTTTCCCAGAGCGTGTCGTTACCGTCTTTGTCAATAAAAGGCACTGAAAAAGCAAAATGCCTCAGGTCTTTGTATAAACAAGGCATATCGGTTTTGCGGCGGTTTTTATGCAGGTAGTGGCGCAAATTGGGGTTTACCGGGTATGCCGGTTTTTTATTCAGCACATTATTATCTTCGCCGTCATGTAAGGGCGTTATATGGTCGGTCATTGGCGGGTAGGGTGTTGGAAGCATGGAGAAAAATAGGGTTTGCAGGTTTATCCGAATGTAACCCCGGTTTGATGTAAAATGGCACACAAAGTCCGTGCTGCCTTTATGGGCTAAAAACCGGCAGCAATTGGCACGCGGATAACACTGATGAGGCTGATTTGCACAGATTTTTGGAAATAAGGGCTCAATGGAAATGATTACGAATTACCAGTCCGATTATGTTTCTCGCAAAGGCGCAAATTATTTGTTATTTCGTAGTGCCGACTACTCACTACCAATCTTTTTTTGCTGAAAACAGGGGTGATTATCTCCTTTTACACATTAAACCGCGGCTGCACCCTATGCTCCTGCATCTTGCAGGGTTAGCAGTTCAGCCACTTCTACATTGCCACGGTCGGTAAGGCGCACGGTGGCGCAGGCATGGCGGGGGTCGTGTTCAAAAAACAGGAAATGGTTATGTGTAGCCGCTTTATAGAGAAAGTCTTTTTTTTCGACAAGGGTTTGGAGTGGGCGAACATCATAAGCCATAACATAAGGAATCCGCACATGTGCTGAGGAGGCAATAAGGTCGGCCATATAAACCAAGGTTTTACCATTGGGCAGCTCAATATGCGGAATCATCATGGCTTCGGTATGTCCATAAACAAAACGCACATATACTCCCGGGCACAGGTAAGCGCCATCGGTAAGCCATTGTATGCGGTTTTGCTCCAGCAGCGGCACAAAATTTTCTTTCAAAAACGAGGCTTTTTCGCGCTCGTTTGGGTAAGTAGCCCATTGCCAGTGGGGTTGATTGCTCCAATAGGTGGCATTAGGAAAAGCGGGCACTAACTCGCCGGCGGCATTTTTAGTTACTGCTCCGCCCACATGGTCAAAGTGCAGGTGGGTTAGCAAAACATCGGTAATATCGTTGGGGGTTAAGCCCAATTGCCGGAGCGAATCGGTTAAAGTATCGGTTCCGTGGGGCTGATAGTAGCTAAAAAACTTATCGGTTTGTTTGTTGCCCAATCCGGTATCTATTAAAATGCGTTTGCCATCGGTTTCTATGAGCAGGCATCGCATAGCCCAGGTGCAAAGGTTATCGGCATCGGGCGGGTTTAGGTGTTGCCAAATGGTTTTTGGCACAACGCCAAACATAGCTCCGCCATCAAGTTTAAAAAAGCCGGTATTTATGGTATGAACAAGCATGGTGTATTGCAGTAAACGAGGGGTAAAAAGTGCAAAAACAGAACAAGTAAACTACTGCCAAATGTTTGAGTAGCCTACAAAGGTAAACCAATAACCCGAAAAATTGTAACCCCATATGAGTGTTAATTTAGCGGGTGCGGTTGCGTGTATTACAACGCCATTTTTTTGAGCGTTGCTTCAATGGGCGGCAGGTAACTTGTGCCAAACAGGTTTACATGTACTAACAGCGGGTAAAGGTTGTAAAGGGCAATACGTTGGTTAAAATGGGGTTGGAGCGGATAATGTTGGTGATACGATTGATAAAACAAAGGGTTAAATCCGCCAAACAAGTGGGTCATGGCTAAATCGGCTTCCCGATGCCCAAAATGGGCGGCAGGGTCAATTAGTACCGGCGTTTCAAGGGCGGATGTTAAGAAATTACCACTCCACAAATCGCCGTGTACCAAGGCGGGCGGCTCGGAGGGCAATAAATTGGGGAGCAAGTGGTATAGTTTCTCAAAAAGGGCAACATGATGCGTTTGTAGCAAACCCTTATTTACCGCCATAGTTACCTGTGGCAGCAGGCGTTGGGTATGAAAAAAATGGGCAAAATGGGTTTGGGTTTGGTTATTATACTGTGGCAGCGAGCCCATGTAATTTTGGTGGTCTAACCCATAAAAAGAATGGGTTACCCTGTGCATAACTGCCAACTGCCGCCCAAAAGTTTGCCAAAATTGGGCATTGGGCAGGGCTGTTTCTACAAACTCCATCAGCAAAAAGCTGTGGCGCTGCCCTGTATATTGGGCATATACCTTTGGCACGGCAATACAGCCGGCAGAACCAAGCAGGTTTAACCCCTTTACCTCCGTTTCAAACATGGCGGGGTAGCTTTGGGCGCTGTTCCATTTAATAAAAACCTTGCCTGTATTGGTAAACAGGCAGGCTGCTTGGTTTATACTGCCACCACCCACATAAGTATATGAGTGAATATGAACCGTTTTTCCAAAATAATCGGTCAGGCAGTTTTGGGCATTTTGTTGCACATCGGGCGGAAGCATGTAGTTTGATTTTTTTCGGACAAAATAAACTTATTTTGCGCATAAAACGGCAGTTTGGAACTTAAAAAAGTGGTAAACCCTGCCCAAACTTTTGTTTTTAATTAACTTTGCCATAAAAACCTTATTTATGAACTATCTGCACATTTTCATCGGCATAATAGCTTGTTTGCTCTCTACCCATGCAGCCACATTGGCACAAATTCCGCAAAGTTTCAACTATCAGGCAGTTGCCCGAAACACAGATGGCAGCCCACTAATAAATACTGCCATAGCTGTACGCATTAGTATAAATACCTTAGCATCGGGCGGAACAACGCTGTATAGCGAACGGCACGATGTGGCTACTAATCAGTTTGGGCTGTTTACCCTGCAAGTGGGCAGCGGCATTGTACTGAGTGGCTCATTCAGCTCTATCAACTGGGCATCGGGAGCTAAATTTATTGAAACTGCCTTAGACCCCAATGGCGCGGTAGGAGGGTATTCGTTTTTACTCATGGGTACTACCCAGTTGGTAAGTGTGCCGTATGCCCTTGCCGCCCAAACCGTAACCACCGCCCCCACCTTAGAGCAAGCCTACAACGCCGGCGGAAGTGGCGCCGGACGCACCATAAACACCAATGCCGGCGCAGTAGAGGTAACCTCTGCCAACCCCAATGCCGCCAATTTTGCCGCCACCCACAGCGGAAACGGCGTAGCCATAGCCGCCGCAAGTACCCATGCGGGCAATACTTTTTCTGCCCTGCAAGCTAATACCAACAGCGCCGTGGTTAATACCTCTGCCATTTTGGGCAATAGTACCGCAGCAGCTTACGCCGTATCGGGGCAGTTAGAACCCACCGCCACTGCCGAAAGCGCTATTTATGGCAACAACCTGCGCACTACCGGCGGACATGGTTTGCTGGGCAGGGGTTTTAACGGCACAGTAGGCGAAACCAATTACAGCCAAGGCTATGGCGTATATGGCGAAAACTATGACGCTATTCCGCCGCTGGGAAATGCCATAGGTGTAGCCGGTAAAGGGTTCTGGGGCGTAGTGGGGCAAGACCGTTATTTGGGAGCTGTACCCGGCGCTTTTGGGGTGCGGTCGGCAGGCAATTTTGGCGCTACCGGCACTAAAAGTTTTGTGATAGACCACCCCTTAGACCCCGAAAACCGAACACTTAAACATTTTACCCTTGAAAGTAACGAAGTGCTGAATGTTTACAGGGGTAATGCCGTTTTAGATGCCAATGGCGAAGCCACCATAGCTCTGCCCGATTATTTTGAAGCCATCAACACCAATATAAGTTACCACCTTACACCCATAGGCGGTTTTGCCCCAATGTATGTAAAACAAAAAGTGCAAAACAACCGCTTTATCATTGCCGGCGGTTTGCCCGATATGGAAGTATCGTGGACTATTTATGCAGAACGAAACGACCGCTACCTGCAACAATACCCGCACAACAAACAAGCCGAAACCGACAAACTGCCACACGAAAAAGGGCTTTATTTTATGCCAAACTTATATGGATTGCCCGAAACCAAAGGTATATTTCATGCCCCTAAACCCGCCACTATGCCACAAACCGCCCTGCCGGTTTTAGAAACCAAATAAACGCCTCTCCGAAAAATTTTAACCGCAACTCGTTATTTACAATTAAAAAAACCTGCCATGCAAGACATATTAAACCAAATGGACAAGGCATTTGACAGCAGAGTGCGTATAGCTATTATGGCTATACTGCTCACTACCAATGACTGGGTTGATTTTAACACGTTTAAACAACAATTAGGCATAACCGATGGCAACCTTGCCAGCCACACCGGCACGTTAGAAGAAAAAAAGTTTATTGAGGTGCGCAAGCGCTTTGTTGAAAAACGCCCCAATACCTCTTACCGCATTACCGATGAAGGTAAACAAGCCTACCACAAATATGTAAACGCCCTAAGAAAACTGCTCAAAATTTAACCGCCATATAACACCCCAACATGAACCAGTTGCCAGAAAAAACAAACTCCGTTTGGCACAACGAGGTAAAAAGTTTTGGTTATGCCTTAGCCGGTTTATGGGCAGTGCGGCATGAGCGCCACCTGCAAATACATATAGCCGTTGCCGTGGCTGTAATAGTGGCGGGTAGTGTGGTAAAATTATCGGGAGCTGAGTGGTGTTTAGTGGTGTTTGCCATAGGTTTGGTTATAACTGCCGAAATATTTAACTCCGCCCTTGAAAAACTAACCGATTTGGCAAGCCCACAGTACCACCCCCTTGCCGGCAAGGTTAAAGATATAGCCGCCGGCGCTGTGCTGGTAGCTGCCGTAACGGCTGCCAGCATAGGGTTTATTATTTTTTTACCCAAACTAATTGTCCTTGCCAAATGGTAAGTAAAAAGTGAAAAACGAAAAGTGAAAAGTTATGAGTAGAACGCACGGCCGTGCGTCTGCACTGTTATGAATTACGAATTACGAGTAGTTAGTGTTTATTACCCACTTTTCACTTTGGGTGCAGCCCCGGTTTGATGTACAAACTGAGGTGATTACCCCTGTTTTCAGCAAAAAAGCACACCGATAACGCATATTAAACGGATGTTAGTTAGTGGTTAGTGGTTAGTGGTTAGTGGTTAATTGGTAGTGGGTACTAACACTCATAGCTATTCACTTTTCACTACTTGCACCTTTATTTTTCAAAAATCTGTACAAATCAGCCTCATCAGTGTTATCCGTGTGCTAATTGCTGCCCGTTTTGCGCTCATACCTTTGTGTGCCATTTCACATCAAACCGAGGTTACACCCTCCACAGCCGGTGTGGTATTGCCTTTTATCGGGCAATTCTGATTTATGGATTTGGGCTTTGCCGTTTGCAAACACTCCACCGTTTTTTAAAATGGGTAAACGGCAGGCGCGGTATGCTGATGTTGCGAAAATACCGGACACTCTTTGCACCGCACTTTTTTAGAAGCCTTACAAGAGCTTTGCCCAGTTAGGGTAAATGCTAACAACATAAGAAACAAAAACCTGACAAATACTTTTGAGTATGGCATAACGGTAACATTATAAAATGTACAAAACAGGGCAAATATACACAAAAACACGTTGCCCGGCTTGTATTGTTTAGGCAGGTAAATGTTTTGCCTAAAAAAGCAACAGGCAGAGCGCTAAACATAAACATCGGGTTTGGAGTTTTAATGAGGTAGTAGCTGCTAATGTTAAACGTAACTAACCCCCTTTGTTATGCTTGATTTTTTCAAAAACCTGTTCCAAAAACAAACCGTTGCCAACTCGCCGGTATTGCATGAACTTATTTCGCGTACAAACGAAGAAAAACATCAATACGAAATATGGAAACTGAACGACCATAAAGACTACCTTGTGGGTTTTCTTGCCAAACAGTTTGACGACTACTTTACAACCCAAAACCCCCAATCCGATAACCTCCTTATTTTGCACACCCAAAAAAGCCGCGGGTTTATGCTTACCTACCAGCCCGTACAAGCAACTGCCCAACAGTTTCAATGCCTGTTTGATTACCTGAAAGAACAGGTAAAAAAACTAAATTACCGCGTATATGTTTCCGATGTGAAAAATTTTGCCCGACCAACATACGTACAAACCATTGAACGGCATTACCTTAAACCCCGATTTTCTTTGCCCGATGAACAGGGTAAACTAAACCAACTATATGGCAATATAACCATTGAACACCTGCTGCACAACGACCGGCCTATACAAATTAAATTTATATGCCACCCCTACTCCGACCATAATTTTACCAACCCCCTGCATTTTAAAGACCTGATGCAGCAAATTCTGCTATAAACAAATTTTACCAAACAACAACCTGCCTGCTACCTATGCACCACCTCCTTATGTTTGAAAACCGATTGCAAAAACGCTTTAAACACCTCAGAAAATGGGCAAAAAGAGAAGCCGTTTCCTGCTATCGGGTATATGACCGCGATATACCGGAGTTTCCGTTTTGCATAGACCTCTACGATAAGATGATATATTTTGCCGAATATGAACGCATCAGCCCCCGCACTCCCGATGAGCAGTCAGCATGGTTAGAAGCCTGTAAACAAATTGCCTGTAAGGTACTGAATATACAGCCCGATATGCTGTTTACCCGCCGCCGCCAAATGCAAAAAGGCATTACCCAATACGAAAAACTTGCCGAACTGCGCCACAGGCAGATTATAGAAGAAAACGAACTTAGGTTTATGGTAAACCTATCTGATTATTTAGATACCGGCTTGTTTTTAGACCACCGTACAACCCGTGGCATGGTAGCCGCCGAAGCAGAAAACAAACGCTTTTTAAACCTGTTTGCCTACACCGGCGCTTTTACCGTTTATGCCGCCGCAGGCGGCGCTGCCCAAACCCTCACCATTGATATGTCGGCTACTTATTTGCAGTGGGCTATGGATAATATGAGGCTCAACGGCTTTATTCAGGCAAAGAATAAATATGAGCAAACCGATGTGCTGCAATGGCTGCATAGTTTTGAAAAACCCGCCCCTTTATTTGATTTGGCGGTAATAGACCCGCCCACTTTTTCTAACAGCAAGCGCATGAAAGGCATTTTTGATGTGCAGCGCGACCATGTTTTTCTGATAAACCGAACCCTATCACTCATGCCCAAAGGCGGGGTGATTTATTTTTCTACCAATTTTCGCCGCTTTAAACCTGAGTTGGCATCTTTGCGCGCTGCCCAAATAACCGATATTACCCGCCAAACACTGCCCGAAGATTTTAAAAACACCAAGCCGCATACCTGTTTGCGGATAGTGAAATAACCAACCTGAGTAGTGGGTAGTCGGTATATGGTATCCAAAATTTTTCACTTTTCACTTTTCAGTGTTATCCGTGTGCTAAATGCTGCCGGTTGTGCGCTTATACCTTTGTGTACCATTTTACATCAAACTCGGGTTGCCCCTCCATAAGGGCATACCGAATGCAATGGTATAACGCGAGGTTGGAATTATGAGCATATTGAAAGGCTTACAGCAAAAGGTGTTTAACATATGGCGTGGTATATTACGGTGCGCTGCACCTTGTTAATCGGGCATTTAACTTGGTGGCTACCTATATTACGGTGCGCTGCACCTTTGCTAAGTAAGTGCGCCAACTTATGTTGGTAACACACAAGGGGCAGCGCCCCGTAATCTTGGTAAAACACCTACAAACCATGTTCTTATTAGGTGCAGCGCCCCGCAATTTGCTGCGGGTTTTGGGGATAGCGCTCTGCATCCCTCTCTATCGGGCGTTTGTTTTAACTCCAACCTCACGTTAATATAACCGTTTATTGGGGTTTATTTATACAGCCATTTGCGCCAGCCTTCGGTTTTATTGTATTTTTGCCAGTTGTCTTCGGGCTGAGCGAGCAGCTCTGCTACACACATCAGCACGGCAGGGTGATGCCCAAAACCAGAGTGGCTGCACTCTACTTCTATGTTTTGGGTTATAGGGGTTTCTTGTTGTTCTATGCAGTGCTGCCACGATACTACACCATCATATTTGCTGTAAATAGCAGTAGTAGGCACCGGCACCGGTCGTTTAATCCGGTCAAGCAAATCGGGGCTAATATCGGCTTTTGAGGCGCCGCCCTTTATGAGTTGGTAAATCCAAACGGCATTATTGGGTTTGTCTATACCGGCAAAGGGGGAGGCAAGGGTTATTACCTGCCTTACATAATCGGGTATTACGCGGGCTATTTCGCGGGCATACACCCCGCCCAAACTCCACCCAATAAGGGTAACTTTTTGGTTATGGCGGTTATAAAGGCGCATTACCCGCTTCATGAGCGGCAGCTCCACCTGCTGGTCGGCAAGGTTAGGACCCATGTTCCAAGGGTAGGCGTTGTACCCCAAGCCGTTTAAAAAATGCCTAAGCGGAACGGTGGTTAGGTCGCCGGTCATAAAACCGGGCAGCACCATTATAGGGTGTCCGTCTCCTTTAGGGGGTGTAAGGCGTAAAAGAGGGTAAGCCGCCACATACATACCCAGTTCAAAAACCGTGCGCACTTCGGAGAGCATCATCAGTGGGCTGGGCTTTTCTACCTCCTGCTCATTTTGGCGAAAAACATTTTTAATGGCTTCAATCATTGGTTCAGTTTAAGGAGTTTGGTTAGTGGTTGGGGGTTAGTGGTTAGTTGTTAGTGGTTAGAGATTAGTGGATAGTGGATAGTGGCAATTCGCAATTCATAACTCATAACTCATAATTCATAATTCATCATTTCTTGGCAATCAGTTTTTCTTTCAGCCAGTTGGCATCGGCTACGTTTTTGGTTTTATGGAGTTGTTGGAGGAGTTTATGGGCATTACCCGGCTGGTGGGCAAGTAGTTTTTCGGTAAAGCGCACTAAGTTAAGGTAATTGGTGCGATGATGCTCTGAAATACCTTTTTTGCGCCGCAAAAATATGCGAAAACTTAACAACAACGACAAAAGAGCATCGGTTTCATCAGTTTCGTAATACGTTTTTAGGAGCATAGCTTTTGAGTCAAGTTCATAAAAAACATCGTCGTAAGTAACTTCGCGCAGTAGTTCAATAACCTTGCCATACTGCCCCTGATGAAAAAACAGTTTTGCTTTGTTATAGGTATAAGCGTTAGCGGCAAATTTAGGCGGAAGGCTGTTTTTATATGCTTCAATAAAACCGGCTGCCCATTGGTAGGCTTTTAAGCGCAGCGCCACCACCACTATATTTTTGTAATGCCAGGGCGACAGTTGCCCATTGGTAAATAGCAGTTGTTGTTGCAGGGCATCTTGGTATAGCTGAAAAAGCTCGTCAAGATAAACGGCATTACCGGCGTTAATTTGACGTATGCAGTAATTTTGGGCATATCCGTACATAGTCCATGCTTCGCGGTGCAAAAAAGAAGGGGCATATTGTGCGAGCAGGTTTTTAAGGTGTTGGTAATGGGTAGGGTCATCGGGTTGTGTAAGGGTGCCGGTTATGCGGAGGTAAACGGCAATAATGGGCGGAAGCCGGTTTTCGGGTTGTGTGTGCAGGTAAGCCAGCAGCGTATCCATAAATTGGGGTTCGGGTATTTGTGGCGTATGCAGCACCAATTGGTAGTTGAGCAGGTTGCAGTAGTGTTTCAGTTTTTCGGCAAGGTAATAGTGGTCTAAATGCTCAAGGGCGGCATGAAAAATTTGCCGGTTGTCTTCTCTGCCTGTTCCTTGTTTAAGTTCGTGGCGCATCAGTTCTAAGCGGTACTGCTCATAAAAATACTCGGCATTAGGGGCATTTATGCGGTTTTGCTGCTCTTGGGTATGGCTCAAAAACTGGTTGTAAAGGGGTTTCAGTTTTCGCTGGGCAAGCGTTTGCAGCAAATTAATGCCCAATTGGTGTGGTTGTGCGGCATATTCCTGATAAGCTAAAAAAGCCTCCACTTGTTGCACTAAATCGGAACAGAGTTTGCGAAAACGCACATCGTTATAGGGTTTACCTGCATAAATTTTGTTCCACAACTTATGAGCCGATAGGGTAACTGCCCCGCCTTTGTTAAGGTTGGCAGCCAGTAGGTTATACAATTCTACCAAACAAGTCTGTTCATTATGAAAGGGCGATAGCAGCCACTTTTTAAAGCGTTTGCGCTCTTGCGGGGTAAGCGCTTGCAGCAAAACAGTGAGCTTGTTTGATAGGGGTTGTTTGTTCATAACCAAATATACTAAAACATGGTTGCAGTTTTTTTTACCCCTAATCTCATTTTTACCACAGCAGATTAGGGCTTTAAGCATTTAGCAAAGGTAGCTATTTACCTTCACTTTTTACACAGCCGGACGCAGTGAATAGTTAGGGGTTAATGGAAAGTCATTTTTTTTAACAACTAATCATTCACCTTCCAATCATCACAGTAGAGACGCACGGCAGCGCGTATCTACACCCTCCCTTCCCAAGTCATAAAACATCATTATTGGAACTTTTTACCTAACTTTGCCATTTAGCTTAAAGTAAAAACATCTATTCAATGTTATGTTACAACCTACCGGCTCCGAAGCCCTGCTCATTGCGCTGCAAACGCCTGCACCCAAAGGTTATACGGGCATTCCCGTTTTGGTTTGGGGACCGCCCGGCGTGGGGAAATCCAGTTTTTTAGAGGCGCTTGCTGCACCCAATTTTCCGGTGCTTACACTTATTGCCTCTATTCACGACCCTACCGATTTTTCGGGACTGCCTGTTTTTCACAATGGCGCCGTACACTACGCCGTACCGGAGTGGGTAAAACAGTTTGAAACCTCCGGAGAGGGCATTCTCTTTCTTGATGAACTCACCACCGCGCCGCCCGCTGTGCAGGCTGCCTTATTGCGCGTGGTATTGGAGCGAAAGGTGGGTTTTCACCAACTCCCACCCCGCGTACGCATTGTTGCCGCCGCCAACCCGCCCGATTTAATGACCGGCGGCTGGGATTTATCGCCCCCGCTGCGCAACCGGTTTGTTCACCTTTATTGGGATTTACCTGTGCAAGCCTTTCTTCATGCCTTAGAAAACGGCTACCACTCCGCACAAATGCCCCATATTGACGCCCAACAACATGCCAACTTATTGCCTTATTGGAAACTGCGCACCTTGGCTTTCCTAAAAACCGCCCCCAACCTGCTGCGCACCAACCCCGAAGCCGACCAACACGCTTTTGCCAGCCCACGTACTTGGGATTTTGCCACCGCACTCATGGCTTCGTGCGATGTGTTGGGCAAAGCCCCCAAAGCAGGCAACAAAGGCGACACCGTGTTTTACGAACTGCTCGGCGGCTGCCTTGGCAATTCGGTTGCCCTGCCTTTTATTGAATTTATCACCAAACTCCGCCTGCCCGACCCCGACACAGTACTGAACGGCAGTATAGCGGTAAAGGTAAAAGACCTTAACGACAGCGAATTATTTGTACTGTTTGGCTCCCTAAACGCCGCCATAGAACGCCGATACAACCAGCCCAACCAACTGCTGCCCGCCGCTCAATACTACCTACAACTTACCCAAAGCGTGTTTGACAACAACCGCCGCGATGTGATTTATGTTTCGCTCAAAAAAGCCCTCAAAAACGGATTGCTTCTAAAAATAATGGAATCTGCCCGAAAAAGCGGCACCCACACACACCAAAACCTCCTCCAAACCATACAAACCATTTTTACAGACGAAGGAATTAAGGAATTTGTGGATATTTTTGAAAAAAAATAACCCCGATAAAAATAATCGGATGGATACGTGCAACCTACCCGCCACAAACGCATAAGCTAACCTCAAAAACCCACCAATTGTAACCCCATGCCCACCCTATACACCACCACCCTGCCGCCACAGTACATAGGTGAAGCCGCCATAGAGCTGCCCATAGAAAATCATACATTTAAGATAAATCTGCGCTTTACGGTATTTGGTGAACTGCTTGAATACTATTACACCGAAATGGAACTGCCCGAAACTGCCCTAAAAATGATGTACGGCGCAGCCATAATGGAAAACATGGAAAAACTACAATCCGAAATAGAATTTTTGCCCTACCGCCTCATGTTATCTGCCTACCTGCCCGATAGCGAAACAGCTTTGGTGCCCCGATACTGGCAGCCTATAATGCAACAGTTGACAGTTTTGCGGCAAGGTAAAGCGTTACAAGAGCTAACTGTAAACCCAAGCCACCTTTATGCTATTGAATTAAAGGAATGGGTAGCATACGAGGGTAAAAACATAGAGAGCCGGTTTATTTTCAATGATAGCGAAAATTTGGTCATACCTAATGAATTGCCTACGAATATACAGCTACCGATATGGTTTTATTATTTAAATTTTGGGGTAAGATCGGAGCGACCTGCTGCTGCCTATGCCTTGGGTAATATAGGTGATATCCGCGCCATAGAACCGCTCATCAACGCTTTGAAGGATGAATATTGGCGGGTGCGCGAAACTGCTGTAGAAGCCTTGGGCAAGATAGGTGATACCCGTGCCGTAGAACCGCTCATCAACGCTTTAAAAGATGAAGATAGCGATGTGTGCAGGTATGCTGCCAAAGCCTTGGGCAAGATAGGTGATACCCGCGCCGTAGAACCACTCTTTGCTACTTTGAAGAATAGATGGGGATATTTGCGCGTTGATGTTGCCGAAGCCTTGAGTGAGATAGGCAAGCCTTCCGTAGAACCACTCATCAATGCTTTGAAGAGTGAATATGAATATTTTAGAACGTATTCTGCGAAAGCCTTGGGCGAGATAGGGGATGTCCGTGCTGTAGAACCGCTCATCAACGCTTTGAGGGATAAAAGAAGTAGGGTGCGCAGGTATGCTGCCGAAGCCTTGGGCAAGATAGGAGATGCCCGTGCTGTAGAACCACTCATCAACGCTTTGAAGGATGATGATTGGAAGGTGCGTGAAACTGCTGCCGAAACCTTGGGCAAGATAGGAGATGCCCGTGCTGTAGAACCGCTCATCAACGCGTTAAATGGGGGTAAATATGTGACCCCTGCTGCTGCTGAAGCCTTGGGCAAGTTAGGGAATGCCCGCGCCGTAGAACCGCTCATCAACGCTTTGAGGGATAAAAGAAGTAGGGTGCGCAGGTATGCTGCCGAAGCCTTGGGCAAGATAGGAGATGCCCGTGCTGTAGAACCACTCATCAACGCTTTGAAGGATGATGATTGGAAGGTGCGTGAAACTGCTGCCGAAACCTTGGGCAAGATAGGAGATGCCCGTGCTGTAGAACCACTCATCAACGCTTTGAAGGATGATGATTGGAAGGTGCGTGAAACTGCTGCCGAAACCTTGGGCAAGATAGGAGATGCTCTATCCGTAGAACCACTCATCAACGCTTTAAAAGATGGAGAAGATAGCGATGTGCGCAGGTATGCTGCCAAAGCCTTGGGCAAGATAGGAGATGCCCGTGCTGTAGAACCGCTCATCACCGCTTTGAAAGATAAAGATTGGTGTGTGCGCAGTTATGCTGCCGAAGCCTTGGGCAAGTTAGGGGATGTCCGCGCTGTAGAACCACTCATCACCGCTTTGAAGGATGATGATTGGAAGGTGCGCAGGTATGCTGCCAAAGCCTTGGGCAAGTTAGGTGATGCCCGCGCTGTAGAACCGCTCATCACCACTTTGAAGGATAATCATTGGTGGGTGCACAGGTATGCTGCCAAAGCCTTGGGCAAGTTAGGGGATGCCCGCGCCATAGAATCGCTCATCAACACTTTATCCTCCAATTGGTATTGGGAAGAGCGCAAGTATGCTGCCAAAGCTTTGGTCGAGTTAGGTGATGCCCGTGGTGTAGAACCACTCATCACCGCTTTGAAAGATAAAAATTGGTGGGTGTGCTTTGTTGCTACCTCTGCCCTGGGCAAGTTAGGTGATGCCCGTGCTGTAGAACGGCTACTCACCGCATTGGAGGCTGGCCATCGGAAGGTGCGCAAGTATGCTGCCAAAGACTTGGTCGAGTTAGGCAATACAGTCATACCACTACTTATTGCCGAACTGCAAAGCACCAAGGCTTTTAAACGGTATTCATGTGCCGAAATACTGGGCAATATAGGCAATGCTACCGCTCTTGCCCCTTTGCAGGAAGCCCTTGCCAAAGAAACCACCAATAACCGCTGCATACGCACCATGCAAAAAGCCATTGAACAAATACAAACCAAAAACCGGCTATAACCCCGCCATGACCCCTACCGAAGTTTTTAACCTGTTGCGTTTTGCGCGCGCCTATATTGTGCAGGAACTGCCTTGGTTTGCGCCCGCTTTGTTCCGGTGCCGCCTTTGCCTTACCGGGGCGGTACCGGTAGCTGCCATATCGGTAAATATGGATATTTTTTTTAACCCGCAGGCAGTTGCCGTTATCAATTCCACTGCCGGCAGCAAAGAAGCCGCTTTGCGGCAGTTGGCTTTTTTGTGGGTGCACGAGATATCACATATCTTGCGCGAACACGCCGAACGCGCTACAGAATTTAACGCCGAACCACAACTGTGGAACATTGCCGCCGATTTAGAAATTAACGACAGCCGTTGGCAAGGCACTCAAGCGCCGGTGGCTTTTAAAGGTATTTTCCCAAAAAATTTTAACCTGCCCGAAGGGCAAATAGTGGAGTGGTACTACCGCCAACTATTAAACAATGCAACCTTGCAACAAAAAGTAATACAACTGTTTGAGCAGGGTTTGCAAGATGAGGGCAGTGGCATACACGGGCATCCCCGCGAGTGGGAATTGGGCGAGAGTGAAACACAGGAACAACCACAGGAATTGAGCGAGTTAGAAATACAGGTGATGCGGCGCAGCGTGGCAGAGGAGATAGAAAAAGCGGCAAAAACGCAGAGCAATATACCCGCAGGCTGGGAACGCTGGGCTGAGGCTGTTTTAAAACCGCAAATAAACTGGCGGCTAATACTTAAAAAACGGATGAGCGTAGCCATTGCACAAGGATTGGGTATGCGCCTAAATTACTCATTTGCCCGCCCCAGCCGGCGGCAGGCGCAGTATTTACCCATATTGCCGCCCACCCTCAGCGGCAATATGGAGCCGCGCGTGGCTTGTGTTATAGATACATCGGGGTCTATGTCTGGCAAGTATATAGCGCAGGCATTGGCAGAGGTGTTTGCCGTTTTAGAGGCGTTTCGCATACCTGTTACCCTTATTCCGTGCGATGCAGAGGCATATAAACCCATTACCGTTGCCAACTCTGCCGACCGCTTTACAATCAAACAATTGCAGGGCGGAGGAGGCACCGATATGGTGGCGGGCATTACGGCAGCCCTTGCCCTGCAACCCCCACCCGATACCGTGCTGGTACTCACCGATGGTTACACCGATTACCCGCCCATACCCTACAAAATACCGGTTATTTTTGGCATCATTAAAGGAACCTACGCTTCCAAAACCCCCGAACCACCCATGCCCCCCTGGACAAAAGGTAGCGTACTAGCTATTGTGTTGTAAGGCACTTTATTTGCTCCATGTACTTTTTATAGCGCTCGCAAAGGGGTAAAAGAAGCGCCGTATCTATCAGGCGCTATCCGTAATTCAGATTTTTTTGAAATTTACCTTACAGGGTGCAACATTTACCATAAACAACCCATCGGGATAAAATACCGGCTTGGAGTAACCCAACTAATACTGCTGTAGAGAACAAATTGGCAGCCATTTCCGGCTACTACCCGGCAATGGCGCTGCCGGTACCGGTTACAAATATATTTACCGTGCCCGGACTGCCTCGGTAATATACATTGCCACTGCCGGTAATTTGCACATCTAACAGGTTGGTTACATATACATAACAATTGCCGGTGCCGGCTATGCTAATATCTGCCACCTCAGTAGTGAGTCCGTAGGTATTTACATTGCCCGACCCAAAAATATCTGCATCAAAAACTCCTACGCTGCCATTAGCCGCAAAACTGCCTGTGCCATGTATTTTTAACCGCAACTGTGGCGCATTCACGTTGTCAATCCGAATATCGCCGGAGCCGAATACATCAATGAATATAATGCCGGAGCTGTTTAGGGTAGTGAGCGTTAAATTGCCCGACCCATAGGTTTCTATTTTCAGTTCGTTGGTGGTAATGCTGCTTACTGCCCATATTCGTGCTGAGCCGTCTGTTCTGATTTGGCTAATATCGGGCATGGATATGGTTATTTTAATTTCGCGGTGTTTTCTGATACACTTGTCGGTTTCTATAATTAACCTGCCATCGGTGGTAAGGTAGGTATCAATAAGCCTAATAATGTTGTCTTCGGCTTCTATGGTTACTTGGGTAATGGTGTCTTGGTAGAGGTAAACCTGATAATTACCCATTAACTGCAATTTATTGGCATAGCCAAAGTTGCGGGTTTCGGTAATTACATTGCCCGACCCTTTTTCGCAATCACAACCGTAAAAACCGGTTATAATTGCCAGCAGGAGTAGCCAGTGCAGGTTAAGTTTGTTTTTCATGGCTTGGAAAGTTTTGTTAAAGGTTGGGTTAGGAAAATGGGAGGCTTAAATTTAAATATCGGGTTCAGAAAAATTTTTTTGAGTTTCTTTTGAAACCACCAGCGCGCCGGCTATTATATCGTGCAGGGCTTGTTTTTTTTGGGTAAAGGCAGCCATCAGAAAACCTATGTAGAGGGTAAGTGCGGAACCAATTTTACCAAAATAACGCATGGTAGCTTTGGCAAAATCAAGTTTGTTGCCATCTAAATCGGTTACTTTAAGGCTGAGCGCCATTTTGCCAAGTGTAGCCTGATTGGGCGATGATTCCATGTAGGCAAAATAGAGCCAGCCAACAATAAACTGAATACCCATGTTCATAACGAGGTAATCGTAAAGGGCTGCCATTGCTTCTTCGGAGTCTGCTTCAGAGTTAAGGTATTCCATATCAAAAGAGAGGTCGTAGCCCAAGAGCCTCAGCAAAGGTGTTACCACAATAGCCATAAAGAACCCCAGCGCTATATTGTCTATTAAAAAGGCTACAAAGCGCAACCAAAAACCGGCATATTGTGGTGCAGGTTTGGGCTTATCAAAAAAATTAGTTGGGTTATTACCGGTTTGCCAGTTAGTGTCCATAAAAGAGGTTGTTGAAAAATGGGGGTAATGAATTCAGAAAAATACGGGTTAGGGGAACAGTTTTACCGATGCACCTTGCAGTATTTCCTTATCGGGTCCGGCGTTGTGCACAAGGGCGGTAATTTCACAATTTTCGGCTACCCAGTTATTGGGGAGTGTGGTTTCAAATACTTTTATGATAACCCTTCCGGCGGTTTTGTCAATACCGGCAAGCGATAACCCTTGGGGTGCTGTGAGCATATCGCGCACTACGTGGTTGTGCTCGTAATCGGGTTTTACCGCACTCGAAATACCGCTGGGTATAAGTTGTGGGTCAACTATATGGCTTTCGGCAAGGTAAATGCTGAGGTTGTTATCGGCAGAAACGGTTTGTGTGTAGTTTATTCGGGCAGTAACTCGCAGGTTTCGGGTATCGGGGTCATAATTGGTGGTTAAGTGTAGGTTTACCGGAGTAGGTTTTTGCAGTTCTTGGGTTACTTTGGAAGCCCACGCATTGGGGTTCAGTATAGACAAGAAGTTTTCGCCCGGATATTTTACGCGGTTAATGGCGGCTGACGGTACTGCGGGCGATTCTAAGAAGTCATACAAAAAGGTGCTTTCATCTATTACAAACTGCTGTTGACTTTCGGCATAGGGGGCGGTTAAGAAACCGGCGTGCAGAGCTACATAAGCAAATCTGCCCGGATTAGAAGTAAGCAAACCCTTGGAAATTTCATGCCCTATAGGACAGTTTACGCAGCGTACGCCGGTAAACTCTTCTAATATCACAAATCGGGCTTGGGGCGTTTCTACTGCATCTATATAGGTAGTATCGGAAAGGGTTTGCGTAAAATCAATGTACGGCGGCACTTCTTCGCAGGAGTTGAAAAATGCTAATATCCAAGCAGCAAAGAGCAGGAAAACTGCGTTACAGGTAGAGCCTGCCCCCCCGCCAGAGCCGATTTTTTCTCCCCCCCAGCCCCCCCTCAAAGAAGGGGGGAGTTTAATGTGTTCGTTTTTTTCAAGGTTTTTATGTGCATTTTGCATGGTTTTAACTTTTGTTTTTTTCTGAAAAATAGTATTCAAGGAGCAGATAGACGCTGTGCTATAGGGGTATTTCATGTGAGCAGTTGTTATGGCGGTGGTGGGAACAGATAACTTGTAGGAGTAGGCAAAATTAGGCAAAAAGGTTGCAAACTGCTTAGGAAGGGTTAATTTTTTTGCCGGTTAATGTTGGTTTGGAGTTGAAGCATAAAATTGGGGTCATCGGGTGTAAGTACAATGGGGTGGCTGTTTTTTACCTTAAGCATAACCAAATTATGCAGTTGGGTGGCATACCAATACATGCGCCCTATGCGCCTGTTCCAAAAAAGCCCAAAATAACCCCATAATCCGCCCGACCCAAAGAGCCTTATCATGGCGGTAAAATCTTTTAAATCGGGTGTGCTAAATGCTTCTATATCGACAAGGGCAATGGTTATGGGTTTCCACCTTCGTTCTATAACCAGCGTATCTTGCGTAAGCCGGTAGGCACGCGGCGATAGGAGGTAGGTTAGCGCCAGTACCGCCGCAATAGACCCAAAAGCAATATATGCGCCCCAACGTTCCCAGCCCGGCGTAGGAAGGTTTTGCCAGAACATAAAAAACAAAACAACACAAACTAATAAAACAACCGTGGTTACAATTTTTGAAAGTTTGTCTAACGAGGCAGTGTAGGTTGTTTCCATGGCGTAGTTGTAGGCTATTAAAAAAAATAGTGCAAAAAAACAAACAAGGTGCGTACAAAAGCACACAAATAACCCGATGCCGGGTTGGGCGGGTTAAAAGCTAAGTTGCTGTGTGCAGTAAAAACTATAATGCTGCAAACTTTGTTTGAGTAAAGGTGTTAAATGGTGCGGTAAAGAAACTGCATTTTTGGTAAAGAAACAACCAAAAGCGCTAATTTTACTCATTAAACCACATATTCATAATTAACAAACTACATAAATTGCTTCACCATGATTAAGCGTACAGCTTCTGCCAACTGGAAAGGAACAGGTAAAGAGGGCACAGGAACCCTTACCACAGCCAGCACAGTGTTAAACCAATCGCAATACTCTTTTAATACCCGATTTGCCGATGGTATAGGCACTAATCCCGAGGAATTGATTGCCGCTGCTCATGCGGGCTGTTTTTCTATGAAACTGAGTTTTGTGCTTACCGGCGCGGGTTTTACGCCCGATGATATTACTACCGTTTGCACCATTCATTTTGATAACGGCGTAATTACCGAAAGCCATTTAGAGGTAAAGGTAAAGGCTGCCGGTTTAGATGCGGAGCAGTTTCAAACATTAGCCGATGACGCTAAACAAAATTGCCCTATTTCTAAACTGCTCAATACCAATATAACCATGACAGCCACATTGGTGTAGGGGGTACTTGGTAGAGTTAGTACTAACAACAGACGGAGGCTAATACTTAAATGTTTAAAAAAACTGAAACACAAAGTATGCCTTGCGGTTAATGAATTACAACCTGCCAATGAGGTGAAAACCCGATAAAAGAAAGGTGGAAAAAGCGCTTAACCAAACAAATTACCCGATAGGTAGCGGTCGCCGCGGTCGCAAATAATACACACCACTACGCCGTGGCTGAGTTCCTGAATAAGTTTTAGGGCTACCGCAGCCGACCCGCCACTGCTCATGCCGCAAAAAATGCCTTCTTCTTTGGCTAAACGGCGGGTCATGGCAGTAGCTTCTGCCTCCGATACATCAATGATGCGATTAACGCGGTGGGGTTCAAAAATTTTGGGCAAGTATTCCTTGGGCCACCGGCGTATGCCCGGAATACGGGAGCCATCGGTAGGTTGTGCGCCTATAATTTGTATGTGGGGGTTTTGTTCTTTCAAAAATCGGGATACGCCCATAATGGTGCCGGTAGTACCCATAGAAGAAACAAAATGGGTAACAGTTTGCTGCGTATCGCGCCATATTTCGGGTCCGGTGGTGCGGTAGTGTGCTAAGTAGTTATCGGGGTTAGCAAATTGGTTTAGCATAACGTAACCGCCTTTGGCTACTTGTGCGTGTGCGTAATCTATGGCTTCTTCCATAGAACCCTGTGCCGAAGTAAGTGTAACAGTGGCTCCAAAAGCCTGCATAGTAAGAATGCGCTCTTTAGTGGAGTTTTGGGGCATTACCAATTCTATTTGTACGCCGCAAAGGTTGGCTATCATTGCCAGGGCAATGCCGGTATTGCCGCTGGTGGCTTCTATGAGTTTAGCGCCGGGAGTTAAAATGCCGCGGTCAATAGCGCCTTTTATCATGCTGTAGGCTGCTCGGTCTTTTACGCTGCCGCCCGGGTTATGTCCTTCTAATTTTCCAAACAGGCGCACGTTTTTATTGGGGTTTATGTTTTGGAGTTCTACCAGTGGGGTGTTGCCTATAAATGAAAGTAATGATGCCATAACGTTAGGTTTTGGTTAATGGTGAAGATAAAGGTGGGGTTAAAAGGCAGTTTGGGGTTAGCTTTATTTCATGAAATGTACCAAGCAATAAAGTTTATTTTTTTAGTCGGTTAAGACCGGCTTTGGCTTGCTGTTCAGTACTGTTTTTATACTCATGATTTTTATACTCCATAGCTTTTCGGTAGTAGGTGGCTGCCAGTTGGGTATTGGCTTGTTTTTCATAAATTTTACCCAATTCTATGCAGGCTTTGGGTGCAAAGTAGTAGGGCAGGGAGGTTTGTTGGTTTAGAATAGTTTGGTTGTAGAAAGCAATGGCATTTTGCACTTGGTTTAATCCGGCATAAATTCGCCCTTTTCGGTAGTTAAACTCTAATAGGTGAGATTTGTTGGCAAGCAGTTCGGGCGAGGTTTGGTTAAGGGTATTTAATGCTTGCCGGTAGTAACCGCCGTCGTAGAGCAATCGGGCTTTTAGGAGTATGGGGTGGGGCAGTTCGTTGTTTAGTGCGGCAGCAAGGGCTTGTTTATCGGGGTCTATAAAGGCTTTGCCCTTAGTTTTGGCAAGTTGCAGGTAGTAGGCGCTTTTATCGGGTTGGTTATGAAGTTGATAAAACCAAGCCAGTTTAAGGCATGCATCTTTAAGGTAGTTTTGCCCTTTAAAGTTGTTCACAAATTTGAGCAGGGGCACGTCGGCATCGGGGTCTAAGCGGTTAAGTTTACAAGTGCCCATGAGATAATCAAGATACCAAAAGGTAGCATAACCGCCGGCAGTAGGTTTGTTTTGTAGAATAACAAGCGCTTCTTCGTTGTGTTCGGTTTTAAGGGCAATGGTAGCGGCGGTAAAACAGTTGAGCAGGTGGGAATCGGTGGGCAATTTTGCGGCTGTTTCCCATGCTTTTTGGGGATTAGCCTGTAGGAGCAGGGTAAAGAACGATTTTATAATAAGTCCTTCTTCTCTAAAAAGTTGGTCATTTTCTAAACCTTTTTGCAAAAATTGGTCTATTTCGGCTATTCCTTGTTGTAGGTTGCCTTGCAGCCCCAGTAGTTTAATGCCCCATTTGTATTGGTCGGGAATGGTACCCATTATGGCATGAATAGCTCCTAACGATTTTAGGTTTGGGTAAAAATTGGGGTAAAGCCGGCGGTTTTCTAAAAGGAGGTTATAGGCTTTTTGAATTTCTCTGAATGCTTTAAAGTACTGCTCAAATTTGAGCCTTACTAACGCCCATTGTATGTTAATTTCGGCTTGCGCATATAGGTAGTAAGGCGAGTTTTTATTGGGGGCTTGCTCAATAGCGCTGAGGCGTTTGTCTTTGTTGGTTTCTAACCGTGCAAACTCATCGGGCTCTTCGTTAATAAAAATGGTAAGTGCATCGGCGTAGTTTTCCAGCAGGAGGCAGAGCCGGTTATCGGGGTGAATTTTTTTTTCTTGGGCAAGCAGTTTTCTGCCCTCGTTCAGCTGGAGGCTCATGATGCGTTGGTAAGCGTTTTGGCAGTTGCTGTTCCAGTTAAACTGTGGCGAGGCGGCGCCGGATAGGGCAACCAATAAACAACAAAGTAAAACCGATAAGCGGTTATAAGACGCAGCAATTAAGGGTTGCATAAGGGGCGTAGTGGGTTAAGCAGGGTTTTCTTGTGGCAGCTCTGCCGGTTTGGTGGCTCGTATAAAAAACTCTGCATCGGCATAAGCCTGAAGGTGTTGCTCTACATTGGGTTTGGCTTTGGCAAATTTTACCAAATCTGCCAGTTGGAGCAGTTTGCGCAGTTTTTTAAGTACAGAGGGTTCAATAATTGTATTTCTAAATTCTCTGATAATTTCATCGGTAGTCAGTTCCAGCGCTTCAATGTGGTAGCGGTCTTCTATGTATTGGCGCAGTGTATTGGTAATTTCGCTGTAATACTGTTTTTCTTGGCTTTGCTGCCAGTATTTGGCTTGTTCAATTTGGCGAAGGCGCCGGAGCGCTATAATATGAGGCGGCAGCGGTGGTGTGGCAGTGGCGGGCATAGTGGGTTGGTTTTTGCGTTTTTTTAACCACCACCACAGCAGGGCGGCAAGCAGCAGCAGGGCAAGGGCTATGGGCAGGTAGGGTTTTATTTTTTCCCACCAGGTAAGTTGCAGCTCTATAATGGGCGCTATGTCTTTAATATCTGCCTCCATGTCTATGGTTGGCTCTTGCACGGTTATGGTAAACATATCGGTGCGCACTATGCCGCCCTGACCTGTTTGGGCATTGCGGTAGCTGAACACTAAGGTAGGCAGGGTATATTGCCCGGCTTCAAAGGCGGTAAGGGTAATGGTTTGGGTAATGAGCAGTTGGTTGTTGGGGGTAGTAGTGGTATCGGGCAGGGTAAGACGTGCAATTTCCATACCGCCTAAGCTATCGGCAATGGTAGGCCACTTTATTTGCACATTAGCATCGGCAACCACGGCTATTCTTACCGGCAGCGTATCGCCTATGAGCATGTTTTTAGCGCCGGGGTTCATATTTACCACCACCGGCTGTGCAGTAAGCGTTAATGAAAAGATGCCGCCTATTAACAGGGCTATCAGCCACAAGGTAAGGCATTGGTAAAAAGCAATTGAGCGAGTAGCTGTTTTCATTTTTCAATTCCTGAATTGGTAAAGCCGCTTATTTTTCAAGCAGCCAGCGCAGGGGGTTCATTTTAGGAGGTTCGTGTTTAAGGTCAAACTTGGTTATAGTGTTTTCTTTAATGTATTGTACGGCTTCTTCTATGGAGTCTGTAACTAAAAACAGTTTCATATCATCGGGCGAAATGGTGCCTTTTTTGAGCATTTGGTCTATATGTTCCAGCATATCTTTGTGAAATTCTTTGCCAAAAACTACTATCGGAAACTGGCTTATTTTACCGGTTTGTATGAGGGTAAGGGTTTCAAAATACTCATCAAGGGTACCAAATCCGCCGGGCATAATTACAAAAGCATAGGAGTATTTTACCAGTAGCACCTTGCGAATAAAGAAGTACTTTATAGTAACCCATTTATCTAAATAAGGGTTGTGCGATTGCTCATGTGGCAGCTCTATATTGCAACCTACCGACCGGCCGCCTACCTCGCGCGCACCCCTATTGGCTGCCTCCATTATGCCCGGACCACCGCCGGTCATAATAGTAAAGCCTAACTTAGCTATTTCGCCCGATAGCTTTCGGGCTGATTCGTAATGCTCATGCCCCTCTTTAAAACGTGCCGACCCAAATACGGTTACACAAGAACCCACAAAATGCAAGGCTCTGAACCCACGTATAAACTCCCAGAGTACTTCAAGGGTAAACCATAACTCCTGCACTCTGGATTGCGGTCCTTCTAAAAATCGAATCTCTTCTTTGCTGCCGGTTGATGGTTGGTTGCTCATGCCTTATAGGTTTATGATACACTGTGGATTAGTGCCGAAAAAAGATGCCAAATTATGCCAATTACCCGAAAGGTGGTTAATTTTATGCCCGATAATAGACGCTACAAGCGTTTAAATTGCACTTATTAACACTTTTACCTAAAAAATGGTTTCCGAAAATCACCTTGTTACACCTAAAACTGCCCGATACTATGTGCTGGGAAACATAACCCCGCAAACCCAATGCCTGTGGTTTGCCCTGCACGGTTACGGGCAAGCCGCCGCCGATTTTGTTGCCGAAAATTTTTCTTGCCTGCCCGCACATCGACACGTTGTAGTAGCTCCCGAAGCCTTAAACCGGTTTTACTGGAATGGTTTTGGCGGTAAGCCGGTGGCAAACTGGATGACAAGCGCCGACAGGTTAAACGAAATAACCGATTATATTACCTACCTCAATGCCTTGTACCAACACATAACCCAAAATTTGCCCGATGGGTGCCAGCCGGCTATTAACCTGCTGGGGTTTTCGCAAGGGGCTGCCACGCTTTCGCGCTGGTTTGCCGCCGGTCAGGTGCAGGCAGATAAGGTTATTTTTTGGGCGGGCAGCCTTGCACACGATTTGCAGTGGGAAAACGCCGCACCCCTGTTTAACAAAACCCAAACGTACCTTTTTTACGGAAACGAAGACCAGTTTATTACTCCCGAAAACCTGAACTTACAAAAACAGTTGCTGCACTTGCATAAGGTAAATTTTACCGGAGTGGAGTTTGAGGGTAAACACACCATTCCGGCAGGGGTATTGGTGGAACACTTTGGTTTAGATGGCACAAAACCATAGGTTTCCATTTATGTCCATTTTGGGAGAGTGGTTATTTAAAACGGCGGGTCATCATCAGTAATAAGGCTACTACCGGCGTTGTTTTCAAAATTAGTGCGCGAACCTAAAATAATTACATCGCTTACTGCCTCTACTTCATTGCCCGGAGTGGCAAGTTCAAGGTTTTCAAAACGCACCAAATGCGGCACAAATTTGAGCCTTACCGTATCAATAGGACCGTTTCGGTGTTTAGCCACAATAATTTCGGCAACCCCTTTATTAGAGCGGTTTTCTTCGTCAAAATCAAAGCCGTAGTATTCCGGTCGGTATAAAAAGATAACCATATCTGCATCTTGCTCTATGGCGCCTGATTCTCTAAGGTCGGCAAGTTGAGGGCGTTTGTCGCCGCCTCTTGATTCTACGGCACGGCTCAATTGTGATAGGGCAATAACCGGCACATCTAATTCTTTGGCTATGGTTTTAAGGGTTCGGGAAATAGCGCTTATTTCTTGCTCGCGGTTCATATTGCGTTTATCGCCTGTGCCGCCGTTCATAAGTTGAAGGTAGTCTATAATAATAAGTTGCACATCGTATTGCGATTTAAACCGGCGGCACTTAGCTCTGAGTTCAAACAGGTTAATGGCGGGCGTATCGTCTATAATAATTGGCGCTTCGGCAAGTTTATCAACGCGAGTGGTAAGTTGCTGCCATTCAAACGGCTGCAAATCGCCGCGTCTGAGTTTATCAGAAGATAAGCCGGTTTCAGAAGAAATGAGTCGGTTTACCAATTGCAGTTTCGACATTTCGAGTGAAAAAACTACCACCGGTTTTTTAAAATCAACGGCAGCATTGCGGGTAATAGAAAGCACAAAAGCCGTTTTACCCATTGCCGGACGACCTGCCACAATAACAAGGTCAGATTTTTGCCAGCCCGAGGTAAGCCGGTCTAAACTATAAAAACCGGTAGGTACGCCGGTAAGCCCTTCGGTATGGTCTTTTAGCGCTTCTAAGTTTTTAATAGCCTGTGGCAACAGGTTTTTCATCAGTCCGTAACTGCGCCGTAGGTTCTGCTCATTTATGCTAAATAACGATTGCTCGGCGCTATTGAGCAGCTCAAAAACATCGGTGGTTTCATCGTAGGCATTTTGTACTACCTGTGTAGATATTTTAATGAGTTCGCGCAGTATGTGTTTTTGGAGTATTATTTGTGCGTGGCTCTCTACATTGGCAGAGGTAAACACGCTGTTGGTAATTTTAGAAACATAATAAGCGCCGCCTACTGCCTCTAATTTACCGTTTCGGCGCAGTTGTTCGGTGGTGGTTAAAATATCTACCGGTTGGGCTTTACCAAACAAATCTAATATAGCCTGAAATATGTGCTGGTGAGCTTCTACATAAAAGCTATCGGGTTTTAGCACATCTACCAGCATAGCCACCGCATCGCGGTCTAAGAGCATACTGCCCAATACGGCTTCTTCCAGCTCTATGGCTTGCGGCGGTATTTTATCAAACATCATTTTAGTCCCCTCGTTTTGTTTGCGAAACGGATTACCTTTGGTGCGGGGGTTGGTATTTTGGTTTTCGGGGGTTTCTAACATGGTAATATAGGTTATGGGTTAAGTAATAAAATGGGCGAGGTGGTAAAAAAAAAGACGCACAAAATTAGGTTAAACATTGGGGTATTGGAGCAGTATAGGTTACCTAAAAATATCCACAACCTAAACGCATAGTTAATAAGGCTTTGAGCAGGTTTTAACCATTTTAAAAACGGTTTGTCCACCATTTTTGGTTTTTATCCACAAGGTTATCCACAGTTTGACCAAAACATAATTATGCCTGTGGAAAACTATGTGGATAACTTTTAAGCTCTTTCAGCATAAAATTACCTCTTTTTTCGTAAATAGCAAAAAAATTGCAAAAACTGCTGAAATGCTTTGCTATAAAGGATTTAAGTAGTTTAAAAAAAACGTTTGTTTATATTGGTTTACACTTTGTAGCGGTTTTGGGGCGCATTGCGGCATCGGTATATAACCCATGCTTGAACACCTTTATCCACAGGCAATAAGGCTTTACGCACAAAAGTTATCCACAATAACACAAAGCTGTAAAGGGCTTACGCCTTACGCCATTTTTACCCGAAATAAACTAAAAACAGGCAGTAAATTTTGAGGAGTTATTAGTTATGAGGAGTGTGTAACAAAAAGGTGGAAGATAAATGCGTTAAAGAGTGATTTATTGAT
>ERZ761607.925-NODE-925-length-41207-cov-8.280667_pt1 | contig 41207 bp, 36 predicted proteins | sample MGYA00511164_ERZ761607 | MGnify/ENA primary metagenome ERZ761607 (study PRJEB28899, sample SAMN02445080) | bioreactor sludge metagenome | biome: EBPR sludge | place: Australia: Brisbane, Thorneside Wastewater Treatment Plant | collected 2011-06-22 ...
ACTCGGACCCTGCACCTCCGCGGCGGTGCTCCGCGCCACCACCGTCGCTGGCGCGGCGGGCGCGTTCCATGCGCGCGCGGAAGCGATCCGGCCCCGCGCCGGCTGGCCCCGGGGCCGCGGTTGCCGCAGGTTCGCGCGCTTCGCGAGCCTCCTCCCGTCCTTCTGTTGCATCATCAGGCCTCAGGCGCCTCAGGCGTCAGGAAGAAGGCCTCAGGCATCAGCCTGAGGTCTGACGCTTTCTCCGTCTGGGACCTGATGCCTGACGCCTTCCTTGCGTGACGGGCGCCTCGCACTCCCTATTTCTTCTTCAGCAGATCGGCGAACGTGCCCAGCCTGGCCGGCGCCTGCGGCACCGACGCGCGCGCCTCCTCGAGCTGCTCGCGCTCGGCGCTGCGCTCGGCGGCGCCCATCGACAAGGACAGCCGCCGCTTCTCCGGATCGATGGCGAGGATCTCGACCTCGACCGCCTGCCCGACGCTCACCGCCTCCTTGGGGTGATTGAGGCGCCGGCCGGCGCCGAGCTCGCTGATGTGGACCAGTCCCTCGACGCCGGGCGCGATCTCCACGAACGCGCCGAACGGCTGGAGGCGCGTGATCGTGCCGCGCACGCGCCCGCCCGTCGTCAGGTTGCGCGTCGCCTCGAGCCACGGATCGGCCTGCAGCGCCTTGAGCGAGAGCCCGATGCGCGGCCGGACCTTCCCGTCCTTGCCGGGCTCGCCCTCCTCGATCTTCAGGATCGAGACGTCGAGCTCCTGACCGAGCGCGAGCACCTCCTCGGGCTTCTCGATGCGCGAGAACCCCAGCTCGCTCACGTGCAGCATGCCCTCGATGCCGCCGAGGTCGACGAACGCGCCGAACGGCTTGAACCCGGTGACGCGCCCCCGGATCACGGCGCCGACCACGAGCTTCGCCCGCGTGTCGGCGGCACGGCGCGCGTTCTCCTCCTGGAGCAGCGCCCGTCGCGACAGCACGAGGTTGCCGCGCTCGTACTGCGTGACCCGGAACGACAGCCGCTGCCCCACGAAGCCGGAGAGATCCTCGACGAAGCGCGCGTCGACCTGCGACGCCGGCACGAAGCCGCGCACGCCGGCGACGTCGACCTCGAGCCCACCCTTCACCGGCTGCGTCACCTTGCCCTCGACCGGGATGCCGAGCTCGAGCGCCTGCATCAGCTCGGCGCGCGCCTCGGGCCCCTTGCCCAGCTTGACCCGCAGGACCAGCGCGCCGCCGCGCTCGCCGGCGACCCGCGCCTCGAGCGTGTCGCCGACCTTGACCCGCAGGTTGCCCTCTCCGTCGACGACCTGCTCGCGATCGAGGACGCCCTCGGCCTTGCCGCCGAGATCGACGAACACGGCGTCCTTGCCGACGTTGGTCACGACACCGCGCACCACGTCGCCGGGCTGCGGCCGCCGCGCCGCCTTGCCCTTGGGCCTGGCGGCCTCGGCCTCGGCGAACATCGCTGCGAAATCCTCGTTCTCGTCCGTGGGCATGGGGGGAGGATTCATACAACAATAGCGGCCCAATGGCCCTGCCCATGCTCGCCGCCGCGGTGATCGCGGCCCTCGTGCTCGGCTACCGCTTCTATGGCCGCTGGGTCGCCCGGCAGTTCGTGCTCGACCCCGCGGCGACCACTCCCGCGCACCGGCACGAGGACGGCATCGACTTCGTCCCGACGCGGCCGTTCTACCTGTTCGGCCAGCACTTCTCGGCGATCGCCGCCGCCGGCCCGATCGTCGGCCCCATCCTCGCCTGCGGTCAGTTCGGCTGGCTGCCGTGCATCCTGTGGATCGGGTTCGGGGTCGTCTTCATCGGCGCGGTGCACGACGTCTCGACGCTCGTGGCCTCGGTCCGGCACGAGGGCCGGTCGATCGCCGAGGTCGTGCGCGTCAACCTCGGCCGCTCGGCCTGGCTCACGATCCTCGCCTTCATCTGGATCGCGCTGGTCTACGTGATCGTCGCGTTCGTCGACGTCACCGCCGGCACCCTGGTCTCGCAGAAGACGTCCGCCGACGGCATCACCACGACCTTCGACCAGGGTGGCGCGGTGGCGCTCGCCGCCATCCTCTATCTCGGGCTCGCCCTGGTCATGGGGCTGGTCAACCGCTTCCTGCGCCCGCCCCTGTGGCTGCAGACGCTCATCTTCGTGCCGGCGACGCTCTTCGTCGTCTGGTTCGGCACCCAGCACTCGACGTGGCTCCTGTTCACGTGGCGCGAGTGGGTGTGGCTCATCCTCGCCTACTGCGCGGTCGCGTCGGTCACCCCGATGTGGCTGCTCATGCAGCCGCGCGGCTACCTCGGCGGCTTCATGCTCTACGGCGCGCTCGCCGTCGGCGTGATCGGCATCTTCTTCGGTGGCTTCACCATCGAGCAGCCGGCGTGGAAGGGCTTCGATACACCGGGCGCGACCGGCCTGCTCTTCCCGTTCCTCTTCGTCACCATCGCGTGCGGCGCCTGCTCGGGCTTCCACGGCCTCGTGTGCTCGGGCACGACGTCCAAGCAGATCGACAAGGAGCAGCACTGCCACCCCATCGGCTACGGCGCCATGCTGCTCGAGGCGTTCGTCGCGCTCATCGCGCTGGCGACGATCATGATCGTCGCCAAGCCGTCCGGCGGGCCGGGCAAGACCTACGCCGAGGGGATCGGTCGCTTCGTCACGCTCCTCATCGGCGATTCGCCCGAGGCCCGGCAGACCGCCGTGACGTTCGGCGCGATGGCGTTCTCGACCTTCATCTTCGACACGCTCGACTCGGCGACGCGGCTCGGCCGTTACATCCTGCAGGAGTTCTTCAATCGCCACGGCAAGCTCTCGATGGTCGTGACCTCGATCCTCACCGTCGGCGTGCCGCTCGCCTTCCTCGAGACCTCGCAGAGCGGCAGCTACCGCATCTTCTGGACGCTCTTCGGCACGTCGAACCAGCTCCTCGCCTCGCTCTCGCTCCTCACCATCTCGGTCTGGCTGTGGCGCGCCGGCAAGAAGCCGTGGTTCACGATCATCCCCATGGTGCTGGTCATGACCGTGACCATCACCGCGCTCGTCTTCCAGGCGCGCAGCGTCGCCAGCGCCGAGGTCGGGAGCACGCCATGGGTCAACGGCCTGGTCTCGGTGACACTGCTCGCGCTCGCGCTCGCGCTCGTCGGGTTCGCCGCGCGCGCGATCCGGCGCCCCGCCGGAGCCGCGGTGTGACCGATCGCCGTCGCGAGCGCACGGAGCGGCTGCTCCGCCGGCTCGAGGCGGCCCAGCAGCGCGCGCGCATCGGCACGTTCGAGCACGACGTCGCCAGGAAGGCGACGGTCTGGTCGCGGGTCATGTACGAGCTGCACGGCCTCGACCCGTCGACGCCGGCGCCCACGTACCTCGAGGACTACGCCGCCCGCATCCACCCCGACGACGTCGAGCCGCTGCGCCAGGCCTCGCAGCGCGCGCAGGACGGCGAGGACGTCGCCGAGGTCGAGCTGCGCGTCCGGAAGGGCGAGGGCTGGGTGCACCTGCGCGTGCTCCTGCACGTCGATCGTGACGAGAACGGGCTCCTCCGCTTCATCAGCGGCTCGATGCAGGACATCACCGGCGACGTGGAGCTGCGCGAGGAGCTCGTGCGTGACCGCGAGGTCGCCCGCGACGAAGCACGGGCGAAGACACGCTTCCTCTCGAGCGTGACCCACGAGCTGCGCACGCCGCTCGCCGGCGTGATCGGCATGATCGATCTCGCCCTCGGCGACCGCGACGACGCCACCCGCGCCGATCACCTCACCAGCGCGCGCGCCTCGGCCCGCCACCTGCTCGAGCTCATCGACGACCTGCTCGACGCCAGCCGCGAGGACACCTGGGCGATCAACGTCGTCGAGATCGAGTTCGACCTGCGCCAGGTGCTGCACCAGGCGATCGCGATGGTCTCGCCGCGCGCGCAGCGCAAGGGCCTCGAGCTGTCGGGCACGTTCGAGCCCGACCTCGCTCCCCACCGCCTGGGCGATCCGCTGCGCCTGCGCCAGGTGCTGGTCAACCTGCTCTACAACGCGGTGAAGTTCACGCCGAGCGGTAGCGTGACCGCGCTCGTCGTCGCCGGCGACACGCCGGACGCGGTGCACCTGATCGTGCAGGACACCGGCGTGGGCATCGCCGAGGCGGAGCAGCAGCGCGTGTTCGAGCCCTTCGTCCAGGACGCCGCATCGGCCCGGCGCGCGGGCGGGACCGGGGAGGGCGTCGGCCTCGGCCTCGCCATCACCCGGGATCTCGTCGAGGCCATGGGCGGGACGATCGAGCTGTGCTCGACGGTCGGGGTCGGCACGCGGTTCACGATCAAGCTCCACCTTCGGCCGGGTCACCACGGCGAGAGCAGCGAGCGCGTGCGCGCGATCGAGCCCGACTCGAACCTCACCTTCCGAGGCGCAACCACGGGGCTGCGCGTGCTCGTCGCCGAGGACCACCCGACGAACGCGGCGGTCGCGCAGGCGGTGCTCGAGCGCGCCGGTCACCGCGCCAGCTGGGTGTCCGACGGCGAGAGCGCGGTCGCCGCGGTCGCCGCCGAGCGCTACGACGTCGTGCTCATGGATCTCGAGATGCCGGGCCTCGACGGCACCGGCGCCGCGCGCCGCATCCGCGCCGCCGAGCACGCCGCAGGCGCGCCACGGCTGCCGATCATCGCCCTCTCCGCGCACCAGGAAGCCGAGCTCGCCGCCGCCGCCGCCGGCATGGACGGCTACATGCGCAAGCCGCTCGACGCGGAGCGCCTGGCGGCCATGCTCCGCCGCGTCGCCGCCGGGGAGATCCGAGGCCCGGTCGATCACGACGTTCGCATGTCACGCGTCTCCGGGCGGATCGAGCTCGGTCGCGCGGTCGCGAACACCTTCCTCGACCACGCCGCCACGTTGATCACGCCGATCGACGAGGCCATCGCGCAGCGCGACGCCGAGGAGCTGCACCGCGCCGCCCACGGGCTGCGCGCGGCCCTGATGATGGTCGGCGCGATGCGCGCGGGCGAGCTGGCCGGTCTCATCGAGAAGGCGTCGATCGACGAGGCCGCGGCCCTGCGCGACGGCCTCGCCGCCGACATCGCCCGCACCACCGCCGAGCTCGCGCTGCTCACCGGACGCTGAGGTGGATCCGCTCCGTCGCGCCGCCGGGCGCGATGAACGTGAGGTCGTGGTCGCCGGGCCGCGGCACCCGCATCCGCAGGTAGCCGCGGGCGAGGTCGCTGTCGGGCTCGAGCGCCGCCGCGAGGGTCGCGTCGAGGAACGCGAAGTACTCGTACTTGCCGGTCAGGTCGCGGCCGCGTGACGTGCCGATCACGTCCAGCGTCGTGAGCGCGCCGGCCTTGATCTCGAACGCGCTGTCATACCCGACCGTGACCAGCTCGTTCGCGCCGTCGCCGACCACCGACACCTCGAGGTCGGCCACGGTCGCGACCTCGACCGGGAGGTAGTCGACCTCGTAGCCGTTCGCGTCGAGCGCGCTCAGCTCGGCGAGGCCCGCGCCGACGCCGAGCACGCGGAAGCGCGGCTCGAAGCCGTCGTCTTCGAGGTCGATCACGTCGACGATCCACGGCGCGCTCGACACCAGCGTGAGCCCGCGCGCCGACGCGCCGTCCTTGCCGCGCACCGTGATCGCGAGATCGCCACCGACGGCGACGCCGTCGTCGAGATCGCAGTACGACTGACCGCAGTCGCTGGGCACGAGCTCGAGGCGGCCGAGGCGGCCCTGCTCGACCTCGTTCCATTCACACGCGGCGACGAGGGAGAGCGGAAGCGAAGCGAGGAGCGGGAGGAGCCCTGAGCGAAGCGCGAAGCGATGAGTCGAATGGGGCATGACCGCCTCTACAGCACCCGCCATGCCACGCGCTCCCGCGCACATCGCCGCCGCCTCCATGCCCACTTGCCGGCGTGCTGCGTCAACGCCAGGCCACACTCAGGCGTTCACATGTGCACGCCGACGCCGAGGATGCCGTACGTGACCGCCGACTTGTAGGTGCCGGCCATGTCGGGATTGCGGCTCGGCGCGAGCGGATCGGCGGCGCGCGGCTCGACGGTGCGCTCGAGGTAGAGCACGTGGCCGGCGGTGAACGTCAGATCGACCTTGCCCGTGCGGTACGCCACGCCGGCCTGGGCGATGACCTTGTTCATGTCGAAGAGCGACGGATCGATCGAGTCGTCCTTGGCCTCGTCGTAGGGGATCGCGCTGGTGTCGAACGTGAGCCCGCCGTTCACCTCGAGCGCGTCGCTCGCGAAGTAACGGCCGCCGGCGCGGATCGTGTACGTGTCGGCCCAGTTGCGCGGCACGTTGACGATGATCCCGGCCTCGGTCGTCGAGCCGTCCGCCTGGACCTCGCACTTACCGGTGGCGCCCGCGCTCATGATGCAGGTGTTCTTGTAGGCCGACCAGCGCTGGTAGTCGAACGCCACGTGGAGCGCGGCGTTGGTGAAGGCGTGCCACTCGCCGGCGACGCGGACGACGTCGGGCAGCGCCTGGCGGACCTCGATGTCGCTCACGAGCTCGGGGCCGGTGCCGAACTTGTTGGTGAGCTTGCCCTCGAGCTTCATCTCGCCGAAGCCGGGCTGTGACTGGTACGAGACGCCGATGCGCGAGCACGGCGTCGGCCTGAACATCACGCCGAGGCCGGCGCCGAGCTGGATGCCCTCGCCCTCGACGAGGCTGCGGCCTTCCTTGAGCACGCCGCCCGACGAGACCAGGTCGTCCGTGCCGTCGACGTTGCGCGCGCGCACGAGCGAGACGCTGCTCTGCACGACGTTCAGCCCGGCGCCGATGCCGAACGAGCCCGACTTCGTGCGCCATGCCGCCGCGAGCGTGTAGTAGAGCGAGCGCTGCTGGCCCTCGATCGCCGCCCAGCGCTGGGGTCCGTCGACGGCGCCCGGGTACATCGTGTTGTTCGCGAACGCCTCGTTCTGATCCCACTTGGCCTGGCCGCCGAACGGCACGTAGACACCGACGCCGATGCCGAGCCCCTCGATCCCGCCGTCGGTGGCGATGCCGATGAACGGGCTCGCGATCGTGTTGGCGAGCGTCGCCGTGCCCGCGTTGGCGCCGATGCCGTCGGTGGGCGTGCCGTTGGGTGAGTCGGGGTTGTCGATCGCGCCGACCGGGCGCGTGTACTCGATCGTCCGGTACGCGAACAGGCCCTCGATCACACCGCGAGTTCCACTTCCGAACGCGAGACCGGCCGGGTTGTAGTAGATGGTCCCGACCTGGTCGCTCGCCGCGTGGGTGCGCTCACCACCAAAACGCGCAGTCGAGAAACCACCCGCGTGAGCGGTGGAGCTGATTACAGCCACACTGAAAACGGCACGTAGCAAGTGTTGTGAACGAAACATTTGTTTCTTAGGCCTTTCAATTACTTAGCCGTTGACGTCTGCTCAGGCGTGCTGTACCTTTTCAACCATGGTGAAACGCTTGTCAACCGGGTTGAGCGCGGCGGTGCTACTTGTCGGTCTTGTCGGATGTGTTGACGCAGGCAAGAACTTCGACGATTTCAGCGACCGTGTTGGTACCACGGACGCGAACACGACGGACGCGCCGCCGAGCGCGGTCCACAACATCACGGGCACGTTCCTCGTGTCCGTGCATGCGGGCTTCGAGACCTCGAACGACCCCGCGTACTACGTGCAGCTCCTCGTCAACTGGACGCTCACCGACGGCGCGGCCCCGACGCTCGAGGGCAGCTTCGTCCCGCTCTGCGTCAACGCGGCGTGCACGACGATGCGCGAGCAGATTCCGCCTGCGCTCACGAACGTCGCGCCGGTGGCCGCCGACGGCACGTTCTCGCAGCGCATCCAGGGCATGTTGCCCGGTGGCGCGAACCCGCTGAGCGGCACCCCGCAGCCGCTGGACGGCACCCTCGTCGGCGCCATCATCAGCGAGAACGCGGTGTGCGGCAGCGTGAGCGGCACCGTGGCCGGCCTCGACCTCGCGGGGTCGACCTTCGGCGCGATTCGTGTGACGGACACCGCACCGGCGAGCCTCCCGCCGCCAGTCGCCAACTGCCCGAACTGACTACTCAAACTCGCGTTTCCCGGCCAAAGGCCGTTGACCCCGACCGGTCGACGGCTTTAGTTTTTCAGGAATGCTGAAAACTGCTCATGTCCTGGGGGTCATGGCGGTGGGAGCCGGCGCGGCCGGTTGCGTCGACGCCAAGGGGAACTTCGATCAGTTCGCCGACCGGGTCGGGTTCGTCGACGCGAGCACCATCGACCGCGCGGGCGGCGGGCTCCACGACATCACGGGCACGTTCCTCTACTCGACACGCGCGGGGTTCGAGACGTCGAATGACCCCGCCTTCTACAACCAGTTCATCCTGCGCGCGACGCTCACGATCACCGGTGACACCGGCGTCCTCGACGGCGCCCTCACGCCGCTCTGTGTCGCGACGACGTGCACCGAGCGCAGCGAGCTCCCGCCCGCGCTCATCTCCGAGGATGTCGTCGTCAACGCCGACGGCACGTACCAGGCCGTGTTCAGTGGCACGCTCCCCGGCGGCGCGAACCCGCTCTCGGGAACCCCGATCCCGCTCACCACCAACGTCGACGGCACGATCATGTCGGCCGACTTCTTCTGTGGCGATGTCTCCGGCACCGCCGCCGGCCTCGATCTCACCGGCTCGACGTTCGCCGCGATCCGCATCACCGACACGACGCCGGCGAACCTGCCGGCGCCGGTCGCGGCCTGTCCCGCGTCGGGTGGCGAGGACGCAGGCGTCGACGCGCCGGTCCCCGACGCCGCGATGCCCGACGCCGGCGTCGACGCCGCCGTCGACGCCGCGGTGGACGCCGACGAGGCCGACGCCGCCTGAGACTCACGCGCTGACGACGGCGAGCAGCTGATCCGCCTCGACCTGCTCGCCGACCGCGACCGCGAGCGACGACACCGTGCCCGCGACGGGCGCCTTCACCGGTTGCTCCATCTTCATCGCCTCGAGGATGAGGAGCGTGGCGCCCGGCTCGACCGCGTCGCCGACACCGACGAGCACCTTCACGACCTTGCCCGGCATGGGCGCGACGAGGCTGCCCGGCGCGACCTCCGCCTTGCGCTCGGGGAAGCGCGGCTCGAGCGTGAGGTTCACGTTCCACCCGTTGCCCGAGACGTGGATCCGTTCGTCCTGGGCGAGCGGAGCGAGTCGAAGGACGTTGGCCGCTTGCGCCACGTCGCCGTCCTGCCAGCGCACGCCGCGCTCGTCGGCGGCGAGGACGCGGATCTCGTGCGTCGCGCCGCCGGTGGTGACGCGCAGCGCGCCGCCGCCGAGGTTGCGGTAGTCAACGGTCATGGCGTGCTCGCCGGCGCGCCACACGGCGCGCTCGGGCGTGTGCCAGACGTTGCGCCAGCCGGGCTCGACGTGCGGCAGCGGGCGCGGCGCGCGGCGACCGGCCTCGTGCTGCCACAAGGTCGCGGCGATCGCGGCGCGCTCGAGCACCGCCATGTCGACGGGCGCGTCGACCACCTCGGGGTGGCGCTCGAGGAAGTGCGTGTCGATCTCGCCGGCGAGGAACGCCGGGTGCCGCAGCGTGCGCGCGAGCATGTCGCGGTTGGTCGTGACGCCGGCCAGGGTCGCTCGCTCGAGCGCCCAGGCGAGGAGCCCGGCCGCGTCCGTGCGGGTCGGCGCGTGCGCGATGACCTTGGCCAGCATCGGATCGTAGTGGATGCCGATCTCGCTGCCGGCGCGCACGCCGCCGTCGACGCGCAGGCCCGGGGCCTGCGGCAGCTCGAACGCCGCGACCGTGCCCGTCGTGGGCAGCCAGCCCGCGGCGGCGTCCTCGGCGTAGAGGCGCACCTCGATCGCGTGGCCGCGCTGCGGCGGCGCGCGGTCGTAGCCGAGGCGCTCGCCGCGCGCGATGCGGAGCTGCTCGCGCACGAGATCGAGCCCGGTCGTCATCTCGGTCACCGGGTGCTCGACCTGGAGCCGGGTGTTGACCTCGAGGAAGTAGAACGAGCGGTCGGCGCCGAGGATGAACTCGACGGTGCCGGCGCTGGTGTAGCCGACGGCCTTGCCCACCGCGACACCGGCCGCGCCCATCGCGGCGCGCAGCTCGGGGTCGAGCGCGGGCGACGGCGCCTCCTCGATCACCTTCTGGTGGCGGCGCTGGATCGAGCACTCGCGCTCCCAGAGGTGGACGAGCGTGCCGTGGTGATCGCCGAGGATCTGGATCTCGACGTGGCGCGGCCGATCGACGTACCGCTCGAGGATGAGCGTGTCGTCGGCGAACGCCGACATCGCCTCGCGCTTGGCGGCGTCGATCGCGTGCTCCAGCTCGTCCGCCGACCGGACGATGCGCATGCCCTTGCCGCCGCCGCCCGCCGACGCCTTGACCAGGAGCGGGAAGCCGACGGCCTTCGCCTCGCGCACGAGCGTCGCCGTCGCCTGCTCCTCCCCGGTGTAGCCGGGCACCGTCGGGACGCCGGCCGCGTGCGCGCGCAGCTTGGCCTCGCGCTTGGAGCCGAGCAGGTGGATGACCATCGGCGATGGCCCGATGAAGACCAGGCCGGCCTCGACGACCGCGCGCGCGAAGCCCGCGTTCTCCGAGAGGAAGCCGTAGCCGGGGTGGATCGCGTCGGCGCCGGTCGCCTTCGCCGCCTCGAGGATCGCGGGGATCGAGAGGTAGCTCTCGCGCGCCGGCGGCGGGCCGAGGCGCACGGCGACGTCGGCCAGCTCGACGTGGGGCGCGTGCGCGTCGGCGTCGGAGTAGACCGCGACGGTGCCCAGGCCCATGGCGCGGCACGTGCGCAGGACGCGGCAGGCGATCTCGCCGCGGTTGGCGACGAGCACGCGGTGGATGGGACGAGGCGTGGCGTGGTGGTGATGGTGATGCATGTCGCTGCCTTCAGTGCCTGAAGACGCCCCAGGAGGTCGTGCCCTCGACGGGCGCGGTGTACGAAGCGGAGAGCGCGATGGCGACGACCGTCCGCGTGTCGCGCGGATCGATGAGGCCGTCGTCCCACAGGCGCGCGGTCGCGAAGTACGGATCCGATTCCTTGTCGATCTGCGCCTCGATCATCTTCTGCATGACCGCGAGCTTCTGCTCGTCGACCGTCTCGCCGCGCTTGGCCGCGGCGTCGCGCTGGATGATGTCGAGCACGCCTGCGAGCTGCTTGCCGCCCATGACCGCGATGCGGTGCGACGGCCAGGTGAAGAGGAAGCGCGGCGAGTAGGCGCGCCCCATCATGGCGTAGTTGCCGGCGCCGAAGCTGGCGCCGGTCATGATCGTGATCGCCGGCACCGTCGAGTTCGACACCGCGTTGATGAGCTTGGCGCCGTGCTTGATGATGCCCTCCTGCTCGTACTTCTTGCCGACCATGAAGCCGGTGATGTTCTGCAGGAAGAGCAGCGGGATGCTCTGCTGGTTGCACAGCTGGATGAACTGCGCGCCCTTCTGCGACGACTCGGAGAAGAGGATGCCGTTGTTGGCGAGGATGCCGACCGGGAAGCCATGGACGTGGGCCCACCCGCACACCAGCGTCGAGCCGTAGAGCGGCTTGAACTCGCTGAAGCGCGAGCCGTCGACGATGCGGGCGATCACCTCGCGCGCGTCGTAGGGCACCTTGGGATCGGTCGGCACCAGCCCGAGCAGCTCGTCGGCGTCGTAGCGCGGCGGCTCGACCGGGCGCGGCGCGGGCACGGCCGCCTTCTTCCAGTTCAGGTGCGCGACGATCTCGCGGCCGAGGCGGATCGCGTCGTGCTCGTCAGCGGCGAGGTAGTCGCTCACGCCCGAGACCCGGCTGTGCATCTCGGCGCCGCCGAGCTCCTCGTGGTCGGTCTCCTCGCCGGTCGCCATCTTCACCAGCGGCGGCCCGGCCAGGTACACCTGCGCCTGCTGCTTCACCATGACGACGTAGTCGCTCATCCCCGGGATATAGGCGCCGCCCGCCGTCGAGCTGCCGAAGACCAGACAGATCGTCGGCACGCGATCCTCGCTGCGCCGCGTGAGATCGCGAAAGCCGCGGCCGCCGGGCACGAAGATCTTCGACTGGTTGGGCAGGTCGGCGCCCGCCGACTCGATCATCGAGATCGAGGGCAGCCGGTTCTGCTGGGCGATGTCGGAGAGCCGCCCCGACTTCCACACGCTCATCTCGCTCATCGCGCCGCCCTTCACCGTCGCCTCCGACGCCGTGATCAGGCACTCGACGCCGGAGACCAGCCCGACCCCGCCGACCACGCTCGCGCCCGGCGTGTGGCCGGGCACGTCCTTGCCGGCGAGCGGGCACAGCTCCAGGAAGTACGAGTCGCGATCGAGCAGGAGCTCGACGCGCTCGCGCGGCAGGAGCTTGCCGGCCGCCTTGTGCCGGCTCGTGTACTTCTCGCCGCCGCCGACCGTCGCCTCGCGCAGCGCCGCCGAGAGCTTCTCGACCGCGGCGGCGTTGCCGGCGTGGTTCGCCGCGTACTCCGCGGAGCGGCGATCGATCTTCGTTGGAAGGACCGGGTAGAGCTGCTCGTGCATACGCCCGCGCACTCTATCCCGGAACCTCCCCCCGCCTGGGCGGCGCGTAAGCCGATGTTGGTCGGCTGCTCCGCCAGGCCGAACGCGCGAGCGCGATCCACGCGGCGAGATTCACGACGGCCGCGGATACGAGTGTCGCGACGCGGAGGGAGCTCATCTCCAGGCTGCGTGTGCCGAATCCGAGGACCCAGGGGGTCGTGAGCGCGCCGATCACGAGCGCGAGCACGACGACGACGGTCTGGCCGCGGCTCGGTCGCTGGCCGGCCTGACGCGCGATCGCGTTGAGCGCCGAGGCCATGGAGAGGATCGCGACGACGGCGACCACGGCGCCGACCATGCCCGGCATCCACGGCGGGTCGAACACGGCGAAGAGCGGCGGGCCGAACCTGTCGTCGGGATCCGGCCGCTGACTGCCGATCGTCTGCGCGGCGATCACCGCGACGCACCAGAGGACCGCGATCGCCGCGACCGCGGCCGCGCGCGCGGCCACCGGCACCACGTCGGTGACCGCCAGGTCCACGAGCGCGGCGGCGACGCCGACGCACGCGAGGCCGACGACGATCGGGATGACGAGCTCGAGCGGCCTGGCGCCGTCCGCTGGCTTGCCCTGCACCAGCGCGAGCGCGATGCCGGCGGCGACGGCGACGGCGGCCATCACGAGGAGCGCGACGGTGAGGCGACGGAGCGCCGGGGCGGGCGGACGCGGCGCCACCGTATCGACCGGCACCGGCGGCTGACGATGGACGAGCAGCGCGACGCCGATGCCCCACGCGACGCTGGCCGAGGCGAGCACGCCGGGGACGATCCACATGCGCGTGTCGGGGAGCTGCACGTAGCTGCCGGCCTCCACGCTCCACTGCCACGTCCCGTGCTCCACCCACGCGTAGGCCCACGACGTGAGCGGCGGCGGCGAGCTCATGACCAGGCCCGCGCCGAGCGCGCCCGGCGCGACGAGCCGCACGCCGCGATCCGCCCAGCCGGCGGCGCACAGGCCGATCACCGCCAGGAGCGGTGGCGCGGCGATCACCCAGTCGGTGACGTGCAGGACGTCGCCGCGCCAGCCGGCGCCCGCTTCGTGCCAAGGCCAGATCCACGTGGCGACCAGCTCGACGCACAGGACGACCGACGAGGTCACGAACGCCGCCGCCGTGAGCGCGGCTCCCGCCGAGCGCCGGGCCCGGACCAGCGCGAGCGCGGCCGCGGCCGCGACGATCATCGCGCCGATCGTGATCGCGCGACCGCCCATCGCGATGAGGGGCCAGCGCCACTGGTACGACGGGCCGTAGGAGCTCCACGTCCCGGCGCGGATCAGGTTGAGCGCGACCGTGGTCCCCGCATGCGCGACCGCCGCGACGAGCGCCGCGACCGGCAGGGCCGGCGGCGGCGGGCGCAGCGCCGGGATGCTCACCGCGCGCTCACTTGACGGTCGCCACCGCCGGCGGTAACGCGGCGACCTCGCGCATCGCGCCCCCGACCCGGTGGCACACACGCGCCACCGCGAGCTGCGCGACGATGTTGGCGAACCCGACGAAGATGGAGACGATGACGAAGACCGCGGGGCTCTGCACGCCGCTCTCGATCCAGCGCAGGAGCGCGACCGCCGCCGCGGTGAAGATCGTCACCGACGCCGCCGCGGCGCGGATGCTCCGCTCGTCGAGACGCGCGTCGGGGACCGTGCGGCGCAGCACCATCGCCGCCGAGAGCACACACCAGAGCCCGGCGAGCGCGAGCACCGGGCTCACGTACGGGAGCGCGGCCGCCATCTGCTTCACGCGATCGAGATCGTAGTGGCCGCTCGCCGCCCCGCGACGGAGGGCGAGGTAGAGCGAGACCGCCTTGACGGCGTCGATGACCATCGCGCTCATGGTCAAGGCCGCGCCGGCGTAGAGCCGCTTGCGGGGCGCCCCCGTGCTCGAGAGCCCGCCGGCCTGCAACATGCCGGTGACGATCGCGATGCTCGCGACGAGCAGGCACGCCGGGAAGATCACGCCGGCGACGCGCTGCAGCGACGGTGACTGCGCGCCCACCGTCATGATGAGCGTGAAGATCGAGACCAGGATGACGATCACGCGCGCGACGAGACCCGACCCGACGCGCTCGAGCCCTTGCCCCGCACGCACCATGTCGACCGGCACCGGCGGCAACGCGCCGCCGATCACGGCGACGGTCGCCATGAGCGCGCCGTAGAAGCCGAGCCGGATCCAGATGTCGATCGTGGCCTGGATCCACCACTGCCCCGCCTCGGGCTGCTCGAACGAGATCAGCTGGTCGAGCCCGTGCGTCGGGTGCTGGAGCGCGGTCAGGATCAGGAACGGCGCCGCCAGCCCCAGCACCAGCCGGTGCCGTCGGCCGGCGACGATCAGCGACGTGGACGCGACCAGCGCGGCGAGCAGCGCCAGCCGGCTGCGCCACCGGAGGAACGTCTCGAGCGTCTCGACGCGAGCCTCGGACGATCCACCCCGCGGCCACCACCAGAAGGTCACGTACGCGGACGCGAGCGCGAGCGCGACGAAGACGACCATCGCGCCGAGCCCGACACGCAGGACGCGCCCATCGAGCCCCGGGCCCGCGCGGCGCACGAGCTCGGCGAACCCGACCAGCAGGAGCACCGGCACGGCGAAGCCCGCGGCGGTCGAGACGAGCGAGCGGCCGGTGACGAAGAAGCCGAACGACCAGCTGCCCTCCCCGGGCAACGCCTGGCGGGACATGAGGTAGGAGACGAACACCGTGAGCGCGATGCCGACGACGAGGCTGACGCCGGCCGCGATCACGAACGCGGGCGGCGGCGCCCCTGGCGCCGGAGGTGGTCGTTCGGGCGCACCCCGCTCGCTCACTAGTAGCCCTCGGTCTTGGAGATGATCTCGTTCATGATCTCGCGCGTGCCGCCGCCGATGGGATAGAGGCGCGCGTCGCGGTAGAGGCGCTCGACGGTGACCTCGCGCATGTAGCCCATGCCGCCGTGGATCTGCACGGCCTCGTCGACGACCGCCGAGCACATGTCGGTCGCCGCGTTCTTCGCCATCGCGCACAGCCCGGCGGCCGGCTCGCCGCGCACCACGCGCACGGCGGCCTCGCCGGTGAGCGCGCGCGCCGCCGCCAGCCGCGTCGCCATGTCGGCGAGCTTGTGGCGGATGACCTGGAACCCCGTGATCGGCTTGCCGAACGCCACGCGCTCCTTGGCGTAGCGCCTGGCCTCGCGGTACGCCAGCTCGGCGATCGCGACGCACTGCCCGGCGAGCATCAGGCGCTCGCCGGCGAAGTTGCTCATGATCATCGGGAAGGCGCCGTTCTCGGGGCCGATGCGGTTGGCGACCGGCACGCGACAGCCGTCGAACGCGAGCTCGGCGGTGTCCGACGCCCACCAGCCGGTCTTCTTCAGCTTCTTCGAGACGTGGAAGCCCGGCGTGCCCTTCTCGATGACGAGGAACGAGACGCCGCCGTGGCCCGGGCCGCCGGTGCGCACCGCGGTGAGCACCCAGTCGGCGCGCACGCCCGACGTGATGAACGTCTTGGCGCCGGTGACGACGTAGTGATCGCCGTCGCGCACGGCGCGGGTCGTGAGCCCGGCGACGTCGCTGCCGCCGCCCGGCTCGGTGATGCCGAGCGCGCAGATCGCCTCGCCGCGCAGGACCGGGGCGACGAAGCGGCGCTTCTGCTCGTCGCTGCCGAAGCGGATGATCGGCGGCGCCGCGATGCCGTGGCTGCCGAGCCCGACGACGGCGCCGACCGACGTGCCGGCGACGACCAGCTCCTCGGACACGGCGAGCACGTGGCCGAGGTCGCCGCCGCCGCCGCCGACCTCCTCGGGATAGCCGACGCCGACGAGGCCGGCGGCCGCGATCGTGCGGTAGAGCTCGATCGGGAACTCCTCGTCCTCGTCCCAGCTCGCCGCGTACGGCGCGATGTGCTCGGTGGCGAAGCGGCGGGCCTGGGCGCGGAGCGCGGCGTGCTCTTCGGTCTCGAACAGGTAACTCATGGCAACGTCGTCCTCCGCTCGGGGGTCATGGTACCAACGAGGCGATGACCCAGGGGACCGCGTCGCCCGAGGTGCTGCGCCGCTCACACCACCTGTCCACGTTCGCCCACCAGGGCGCCGTGTACCTCTACCACGACCTTTACGGCTACTTACTTCAGATGAGCCCGGACCTCCTGGCGTTCCTCGACCAGTTCGAGTCGCCGCAGAAGGCGTCCGAGGTGTGCACGCGCTACGCCGACGCCTTCGACGGCCAGGCCCCGCAGCAGTTCGTCGACATCTTCTACCAGCACGCGTGCCTGATGGAGCCCGACGACGACGAGCTCGCCGGCATCTGGCCGATGATCGCGTTCAAGGGCCGGTGGAACGTGTGGCGTCGCCACGGCGACCGCGTGACGATCTGGACGGCGTGGGGCGATCGCCCGGTGAAGACGATCGAGCTCGACGCCGCCGAGACGAAGATGTGGGACGCGTTCGACGGCGAGAACCGGCTCAACGAGCTGCGCGCCAAGCACGACGCGAAGAAGCTGTCGGCGCTGGTGCAGCGCCTCGCCCACTCCGACGTGCAGGCGATCAAGCTGTCGGCCTTCCCGCAGTCGATGTACGCCAAGCGCCCGGCGATGGCGCCGCGCTACCTGACGTCGACGATGCCGTATCGCGCGTGGAAGCCGGGCGATCCGCTCGAGACCCCGACCACGGACGTCGGGACCGAGGACTACTACAAGGACGTCGCCGACGCCGACGCGCAGTTCGATCACCAGGAGACGACGCTCTCGCACCTCTTCCGCGAGCCGCACCCGGCGCTCGGCGGGAAGACGTACGGCGCGGCGCTCGTCGACGCGCTCGCGACCCAGGGCCGCCTGCCGGCCCAGCGCGTGCGCGTGCTCGAGATCGGCGCGGGCCTCGGCTACGTCGCGCGCGCCGTGTGCGAGGCGCTCCAGGCCAGGGGCCTCGAGGTGTCGTACACGATCCAGGAGATCGCGCCGGCCCTGGCGGCGGCGCAGCGCACGCGCACGGCCGGCCTGCCCGTCGAGGTGCGCGAGGGCGACGCGCTCGCCGCCGAGCTCCCCAGCGACGCGTTCGATCTGATCATCGCCAACGAGATGGTCGGCGATCTGCCGGCGGAGCAGCACTCGCGCACGGACGTCGGCATGGAGGTCGACGGCAGCGGCGAGGTCGACGAGGCCAAGCTGGCCGCGCTCGGTCGCGCCGGCGAGCTGGTGAAGGACCTCGGCATCCCGCTCTTCGACGCGCCCGAGCCGTTCTACCTGATGACCGGCGCGCTCGAGCTGGTCGTGCGCATCGCGCGCTGGCTCGCGCCCGACGGCACCGCGGTGGTGACCGAGTTCGGCGAGCGCTCGACGTGGCCCAAGCTCTCGACCCACCTCGATCACCCCGAGCTGTCGACCCACTTCGGCCACCTCCTCCAGGCGGCGACGGCCAAGGGTCTCACCGGCTCGATCGAGTTCGTGATGGACGTCCTCGAGATGGACCGCACGCTCGAGGGCCTGGCCACGACGCGCAGCCACTTCCGCGCGCTGCGCGCGATGTGCGCCGACGCCGGCGTCGACCTGCCCAAGCTCGGCTACACCCGCGAGCTCCTCGCCGCTCGCCTCGGCGACAAGCTCGCCATGGACCAGATCGGCGAGCTGCGCTGGGACAAGATCGAGGACCGCCTCATGGGCCTCGTCCCCCACGAGTTCAAGGCCCTCCTCGTGCGCAAGCCCGGCGGCAACTGACCGCGCCAGCCGGAGCGCAGCGCGTTCACTCGCCGGTGCGCAGGAAGCGCTGGGCGGTGACCGCCGTGAGCTTGAAGCTGGGGGCGACGCGGCCGGCGCGCAGGGGTTCGCCGCTCGCCTCGTCGATCACGGTCAGGACGGCGTGCGGATCATCGTCGTCCTCGGCGATGTCGAGCTCGACGCGCAGGCGCTGGCCCTGATCGGTCGAGAACGACAGGGAGCGGTGCAGGCGCTCGCGGGCGGCCGCCTCGTGACGGCGCATCACCTCGGAGGCGCCCTTGACCAGCGTCGCGAAGGCGCCGGCGTCGAGCGGCTTGGGATTGACCTTGTCGCGCCCCATCGTCCACGGGCCGACCAGCGACGGCTCGGTCGCGCCGACGCGCGTCATCTCGACCGCCCAGCCGTCACCATCGTCGTTCCTGACGACCTTGGCGATCCAGTCGCCCTTCTTCCACAGCCCGGGTTCCATGATCTCGTCGGCGGGTTCCATCCCCACTGTGTACAGGACCGCTCTGTCGACGCGCTCCGCCCGGCGCCTCTGAACGGCTACGCGACCCGGGTGACGATCTGACGATCAGAGGAAGTCGCCGTCGGGTGGCTTGGGCGTCTCCGCGGGACGCACCAGCTCGAGCAGGCGGCGGCCCAGCGTGACGCCGACCTCGATATCGGCGCGCTGCTCCTCGTTGAGCTCCATCCACCGCTGGACGACGGCGTCGATGTTGTCGTTGAGGCCGAGGAGACGCTCGCCCTTCACGAACGACTGCTGGATGACCTCGATCGCGATCTCGGGCACGACGCCGGCGAACTTGAGCGCCCGCTCGAGATCGGTGGTGATCTTCGCCTGCAGGTCGGTGTCGTGCTTGATGAGCACGCCACGCTTCGAGACGAAGGCCAGCGAGTCGAGGTACTTGTCGAAGCCCTCGCAGTCGTTGCGGTTGCGCGCCGCCGTCCCGTTCTCGAGGGTCTCGCGGAAGCGATCGAACTCCTTCCGGCTGTCGGAGCGGAGGTAGAAGAAGACGTCGCGCTCGATGAACTGGACCATGGCCTCGACCACGCGGCGGTAGCTGATCTCCGCGACGTGCGGCGGCGTCGAGCGATCCTGGATCGCACGGTTGAGCGCCTGCACCTCGCGGCGGAGCTCGGCGAGGGCGCGTCGCACCGCGAGCGCTTTGCCGAGCGTGTCGCGGTGGCCGGGGACCATGCGCTCGGGCTCGGCGTGACCGAGGAAGCACTCGTAGACGGTGGTCATGACCGCGAAGACGCCGTCCATCAGCGACGTCGTCGCGTCGTTCAGGTCGGCGACGGCCTGCTCCTTGCGGTCGTGCTTGAGCGCCACCGAGAAGCGACGGTCGAACTCGCGCAGCTCCGATCCCAGGCCGTACTGCAGCGTGTCCATCTCCGCCGCGAGCGCGCCCCACTTGTCCTCGTCCGACTTCAGGCGCTGCGCGATGATGCCGCTCGGACGGAGGGGGCCGGACGCCCGGGACGCCGGCGCCGACTCGCCGGGGTCGAGCTCCAGCTCGACCTCGCCGCCGCCGCCGCCGCCGTCGGCGGCCTCCGCCTTGGGCGCGACCATGGCGAGGTAGTCCATGAGCCGGCGGAAGTGGCTGAGCACGGCATCGGAGACGATCTGGAGCTGCTCCTCGCCGTCCTCGCGGAGATAGAGCGCCAGGTCCAGCTCGCCCAGCGCGCGCACCGCTTCCTCCCCGAACTGGAGCAACTTCTGGACCTTGCGCCGGATCCGGCGATCCGCGATCGCGCCGAGCAGCTCGGCGAGGGCGGTGTTCTCGGGGACCTCGGGCACGAAGTGCATAGGGTACCCCGCCCATCGCCCGAGGAGATAGGGGGCAGCGGGCCCGACAACCCGAGCGATACCTGACACGTCGGGTCAGGTCGACGTGACGACGGCCGAGTACCGCGGGTCGTCGCCGCACACCCACGCGATGGCCTGGTGACGCTCGGCCGCGATCGAGGCGGTGATGCGCACCACCGCCTCGTCGGCCTCGACGATCGGCGCGCCGCCGACGGCGAGATCGCGCTCGGCGACGGCGATGCCGAAGAGGTCGAAGGCGCCGAACCACGCCTCCTGCGAGAAGCGGACGAAGTCGACGGGGCCGGGCGAGACCTGGAGCTCGCGGACGCGCCAGTGGATGGCGAGCAGGCGGCGCTCGGCGCGCGCGAGCTCGTCGGCGGGTCGGAGCGAGGGCGACGGGGTGGGGACGTCGGGGGCGAGCGGCGTGAAGCCGAGGGCGGCAGCCAGCGGCTCGGAGTCGGCCTGCTCGTCGTGCGCCGGCAGCTCGGCGAGGCCCAGCGCCCAGGCGAGGACGGCGACGCCTTCGTTGCGCCACGTCGCGTCGACGACCTGCTGCCGGTGCAACGAGCCGAGCGGGGCCTCGACGAGGGCGCGCTCCTCGGGCTCGAGCTCGGTCCGGGTCCCGGACAGATCGAGCCAGGTGCGCAGGCGCCCGAAGGCGCGCTCGACGTCGGCGCGCGCGCCGGCCTCGAGGAAGCCGCGCTCGGCGACGGCGGCCAGCGCCCACGCGCGGCGGAGGACGCGCGCGGCGTCGGGCGGCGTGCGCGGCCGCGCCTCGGGTCCGCGCGTGGTCTCGAGCTGGAGCCCAGGCGGCGCCGCCAGCGGACGGCTGCGGTCGTCGAGGAACGCGCCGGCGAGGAAGATCATGCCGCTGCCCGCGCGGGCCAGCGCGCCGAGCCACTGCCACACGGCGTCGCCGTGGCGGAAGCCGGGCTCGATCACGAGCCCGAGCACCTGCCGCGTCTCGTCGACCTTCGACGCGAGCTCGGGCGTGAGCACGGCGCAACGCGCCTGCACGTAGCCGCGCAGCCCGTCGAGGTGCGAGGGGATCTCCGCCGCCGGCATCGCGCTCAGGCGCAGCTCGACGCCGCCCCCGCGCAGCCCGACGAGCCGCTCGCTGTCGGCGACGACCTCGGACACGATCCGGGCCGCGTCGCCGAGCACGGCGCGCGCGGTGCGCGCATCGATGGGTCGCGTCAGGTAGAGCGTCGCGTGCTGGTACACGGCGTCACTGTGGCACGGCTCGCGCGCGCGCGCGCAGCCGCCCGAGCATCTCCAGCCGTGGATCTCTCGCCGGCACCATCTTCGAGAGCCAGCCCTCGATGTAGGCGAAGTCCAGATCGGTGCGGACGTTCAGCAACCGACGCAGGTCGACTTCGTCCTTCTCGCGGCCGTAGTAGACCTTCAGCACGACGAAGTCCTCGGGCGAGAGGAACCAGCGCGGCACGCCGTCCGGATCCTCGACCGCTCGCCGCCGCGCACGAGCGTCCACGTGGAACGGGTGCAACGCCACGAAGACGTCGACCGGCGTTCGCCCGAGCATCCCCCGGAAGAAGCCCATGCGCGAGGCGTCGCGATGAGCGTCTCGGGGCACCATCACGCCGGCGCGTTCGAGCGCGTCGATCACCTCGCCGAGCCGCGAGAGGTCGACGTAGACGGAGATGTCGACGTCCTGCGTCGTCCTGGGCGCGCCCCACACCCCGAGCGCGAGCGCACCACCGATCGCGTATTCGATCCCGGCCTCGTCGAAACGATCGGCTACACGACCCGCGACGGCGAGCGCGCCTAGCGGCCCCACGACGCGATCGGTGTCGGGTGGATCAGCGCGACGTCGTGCGGCGACGGCTCGCGCCGCAGGGCGCGCTCGAGCTCGTCGGGATCGAGCAGCGAAAGGAAGTGGTCGGCCTCGGCGCAGAGCGCGAGCATCGTGGCGAAGCACTCCTCGGGCGTCGCGTCGCGCCAGATCGCGGCCTCGCGCTCGAGCTCGGCGTCCTCGGCGAAGTACGCGCGCTGCGCCTCGAGGATGGCGTTGGCTTCGGCGAGCGTCGTCACGACGGCTCCAGTGTACCACCCGTGGCGGCGGCGGCCGCGCGCTACTCGCTGCACGCCGCGAGCGCGGCCACCAGCGCGTCCTCGGCGCGCGGCGACTCGCGCGCCGCCATGTGGAGCGGCCGCAGCCACTCGATCACGTCGGCGGCGCCGCGGAGGGGACCGCGCGCGAGCCGCGCCAGATCGCGCGCGACCTGCGCCGCCACCTCGCCGATCGCCACCGCGAACGGCGCCGTCGCGATCGACGCGAGCCGCGCCAGCTCCTCGACGGTGCGCCCGGCGAGCCGACCGCTCGACGACACCCAGTCGGCGAGCGTCTCCCAGACCGACGCCTCGACCACGGCGGCGTCCTCGGGCGCGACCGGCAGGTACGCGACCCGCGGCGCGATGGCGCCGCGATCGGGCGGCGTGATCACCGCGGCCGACTCGTACCCCCACTCGATCGTCATCATGCGCACGAAGCGACGCCGCGCCGTCGCGTCGCCGATGACGTTGCTCGAGCCGTCGAGCTCGATCTGCCGCCAGCGACCGTCGGGCATGTACAAGGACAGCTCGGACCACTCGAGCGCCACCTGCGCGCGCGGGCTCGGCGACAAGGACATGTCCCGGTAGAGCGGGCTACTCGGCATGGAGAGGGCCCATGGTTCCAACGTAGCAGGTCGGCGTGTCTATGCGGGAGGAACGCGTGTGCCGTCCAGCACGAGGGAGATGAGGTGGCGGACCGCCGACGCCGGGTCGCCGATGTTCTCCCCGGCCATCGCCGCGATCATCACCTGCTCGGCGGCGCCCAGGACCGCGTGGGCGACCACCGGGGTGGGGAGGTCCCGCATCACCCGGTACCGCCTGGCCTCGTCGGTCAGCCAGCGGGCCCCCTCCTCCAGGCGGCGGGCCCAGGCCCGCACCGGGCGTCGCGCCCCTCGGTCCGGCCCGCGCCGCTCCTGCAGGTAGAGCCGCACGACGTCGAGGTGCTGGACCAGCACCATGCCCAGGTCCATCGCCAGCCGCTGGTACACGGCGGTGAGGTCGGCGCTCGGCTCGGCCAGGCCGTCGCGACAGCGGCGGAACGCGATCTCGGTCGCCTCGCCGACCGGGACGAACAGCGCGGTCGTCATCGCCTCGACGTCGTCGAAGTAGTAGTAGAACGCGCCCTTGGCCACGCCGGCGGCGGCGGTGATGTCCTCGACGCGTACGCCGTCGATGCCACGCTCGAGGAACAGGCGCGCCGCCGCGGCGCACAGCGCCTGCACCCGCTCGCGGCGGACCTCGTCGCGCCGCCCGCCCGGCTGCCCTGGGCGCTGCTTGGGCACGGCCCGGCGCGGCACCCGCGGGGTACCGATCGCCACCGCGCGCGGGGGCTTTGCCGCGCGTTTCGTGCTGGACGGGGCCATGGATCTATACTATGACTAGATAGTCAGAATTTCACGAGACCGGACGAAAGGCAGACGAAAGGCCGTACCCATGCTCGGAATCCCCCTCGGACTCTTGTGGGCCAACGCCGGCGAGTGGCTCACGCACAAGTACCTCTTGCACGGGATGGGCATGAAGAAGGGGGCGCCGTTCTCGTGGCACTTCCACGATCACCACCAGGCGGTGCGCAAGCACGGGGGCGCCGATCCAGGCTACCACCGCAGCCTGCGTGGCTGGCACCCGCAGACCAAGGAGGTCGTGGGCCTCGCCGCCGCCGCGGCGCTCCACCTGCCGCTCCTGCCGGTCGCGCCCTTCTTCACCGGCGCCGTCTGGTGGTCGATCTGGAACTACCACCGCGTCCACAAGAAGTCGCACGTCGATCCCGCGTGGGCCCGCCGCCACCTGCCCTGGCACTACGACCACCACATGGGCCCCGACCAGCACAAGAACTGGTGCGTGACCAGGCCGTGGTTCGACATCGTCATGGGCACGCGCGTGCCGTACGCCGGCACCCCGCGCGAAGCCGCCGACCTCGCCCGCCGCCGTGACCGCCAGCCCGCCGCGGCCGTCGCGACCGCCGCCTGACCGGAGGCTACTTCTTCTTCGGGGCGGGCTTCTTCTTCGCCCTGCCCTTGCCCTTGCCCGGCGACTTGGCCTCGTCGGCCTTCACCTCGTCGGCGACGCGCTGGGCCTGGAGGCGGCGCATCGCGCGCAGCCGGAGCTGCTTGTCGAGCTTGGGTTTGAAGGCGTCGGTCGGGACGTCGACGACGACGCCCTGGCGCGCCGCCTCGTCCTCGCGCAGGAGGAGCGCGCGCAGCTTGTCGGGGGAGGAGAGGGCGCGCAGCTTGGCGATCGTCTGCGGGTTGCGCAGGGCGCGCGCGAGGCGGCCGAGGATGGGCAGGTGCAGCTTGTCGTACTTGAGGCCCATCAGGAAGAAGAGGAAGGTGCGGCGGCCGTCGGGCGCGCCGAACTCGATGCCTTCCCACGAGCGGCCGACGATGAGGAACGGGCGCACGATCTTGCCCTTGTCCTTGGCGCGCGTGTGCAGGAAGGCGACGCCGCCCTCCATCGCGGTGGACGACAGCGATTCGCGCTCGACGACCGCGCCGACGAACCAGGGCTTGTCGGTGAGCCAGTTGTTGCCGTAGGCGCGCGCGGCGAGCTCCTCGATCACGGCCACGGGCGTGCGCGCCTTGAGGTCGATGATGATCGCCGAATCGGGGAGCAGGTCCTCGAGCGGAAGCTTCATGCCGTCGGGGATGTCGACGAAGGCCTCGTCCTCGCCCAGCAGCTCGCGCTCGAGCCAGCCCTCGACGTCCTTCTTGCGGAACTGCCAGCTCCGGTCCCCCCCGACCGAGGGCAGCTTGCCGGTCGTCACCAGCTTGTAGACCGTCTTCTCGTCGAGGTGCAGGTACGCCGCCAGCTCGGGGAGCGACATCAGCGGTTCGTCGGCGGCGGACGCGGACTTCTTGGCCATCGGCCGGTGAAATCTACCACCCGCTGGCCGGGATTTCGGCGCGCGGGCCGCGTCGTTCTACAATATCGGCGTGTCCGCTCCCGCCCGCCGCGCGCTGCCGCGATGGTCCCTGCGCCGCGCTCGCCTGCTGGTCGGGTCCAAGCTGGCGCTCGTCGGCGGCCTCCTCGCCTTCGTCGGGCTCACCTGGATCGTCGAACGGCTCCTCGGGCTCGACGGGCCGGTGACGCTGTCGCCGCCGCTCGCGCTCGCCGTCGCCGGCGTGCCGGCCAGCCTGTGGCTCGCGTTCTTCTACCTGCAGGATCGGCACGAGCCCGAGCCGATGCACTTCGTCTTCGGCGTCTTCCTCCTCGGCGCCCTGGTGGCGGCGCCGGTCGCCGACTTCCTCATCTACCAGGTCGCCCCGCCGGTGCAGCTCGGGCAGCACGGGCTCTCGCCGTTCACCCTCGACCGCGCCGTGCACGCCGTGCTCGTGATCGGGCTGGCGCAGGAGCTCTGCAAGTACGTCGCCGTCCGCTACACGATCTACACGTCGCCGGAGTTCGACGAGCCGATGGACGGCGTCGTCTACATGATGTCGGTCGGCACCGGGTTCGCGGTGTGGATCAACTACCACCGGCTCCAGGGCCTCGGCGGCAACGTCTACCTGTCGACGAGCGCGGCGCAGACGGTGGTCACCACGCTGGCGCACGCGTCGTTCGCCGGCTGGCTCGGCTACGTGCTCGGCCGCGCCAAGTTCACGCGGCGGCGCCCGGTGTCGCGCGGCGTCCTGCTCTTCTTCGGCCTCCTCGGCGCGGCCGTGCTCAACGGACAGTTCGCGCTGGTCGAGCAATGGGTGACGACGAGCGGGTTCGCCAGCCACGCCTGGCGCGGCGTCCTCTACGCCGCCGCGGTCGCGGTCGCGGTCTTCGCGCTGCTCATGGTGCTCGTGCAGCGGCTGCTCCACGAGTCGCCGTTCAAGCCCAAGGAGGGCGGCGAGCCGTGAGCGCCCCCGACGACAAGCCCGTCGACAAGCCCGAGGACCTCGACCCCGCCGGGAGCATGCCGCTCGCCGCCGAGGAGGACGACGAGGAGACGGTCGTCGGTCGGGCCTGGCGGCGCGCCACCACGATCGGCCCGGTGATGGTCGACGTCGCCAAGGACGTCGCCTACGCCCTCGGCCCGACGTCGCCGTATCACCGTCACGACTTCATCGTCGTCGCGCTCGCCGCGATCGTCGTCGCCGCCGCGGCGTTCGGCCATCGCCGCATGGTCGCGCCGGCGGTCGAGGTCTTCGAGACCCGCGGCCTCCAGTTCACGCGCCCCGCGACCTGGCTCGCCCCCGAAGAGGTGCCCTTCCAGACCCCGCGCCTCGTGACCGCCCAGCCGCCCCTGCCCCGGGCGCCCGACGCCGAGCTGCCCTACCACGTCGTCTACACGTCGACGCTCGATCCCGACGTCCGCATGGAGGTCCGCATCGAGGCGGCGCCGACGTGGCGCAACATCATCGCCGGCCTCGAGCTCGATCGCCGTACGCGCTGGGGCGAGCTCTACGGCGCCGACACGAGCCGCGTGCGCACGATCGCCGGCCACGACTGGCTGCGCACGCGCTTCCGCTACGCGTACGCCCCGGAGAAGGGCGACGAGCCGCGCATCGGCCACGCCGTCGAGCTCGCCACGGTCGATCGCACGCGCCTCTACGCGGTCACGATCTACGGCTCGCCGCTGCGGGTCTCGCGGCTCGAGCAGCAGATCGCGCCGACCCTGCGCGTCTCGTCACACACCGGCATGCCGCTCGTGCCCCAGTCGAGCCGGCTCCAGCCGGCCTACCCCGCCTCGGTCGCGCGCACGTTCAGCTCGACGGTGATGGTGCTCGTCGCCGACGTGATCGACGGCCGTCTGCGCGCCGTCGGCGGCGGCTCGGGGGTCATCGTCGGCGGCGACGGCTCGATCCTCACCAACCACCACGTCCTCGATCGCACGGAGGACCGGCTGCACGACATCTTCGTCATCGGCCGCTTCGTCGGCATCGATCGGCCACCGCGCCTCGTGTGCGCCGGCCGGCCGTCGGCATCGAAGCTCCAGCCCGAGGTCGATCTCGCGCTGCTCAAGTGCGACATGGACCTCGACGGACGCCCGTGGGCGCCCGCGTCCGGCGGTCCCACGTGGCCCGCGCTCGTCGGCGCGCCGCGCACGGATCTCTCGCCGGGGCAGCGGCTGTGGGTGCTCGGCTACCCCGACGTCGGCGGTGGCTCGCTGACGGTGCTGCAGGGGCTGGTCGAAGGGTTCACGAGCGAGGACGGCACGCTGGGCAAGGACTACATCAAGACCGACGCGGCGCTCTCGCTCGGCAGCTCCGGCGGCCCGGTGGTCGACGACGCCGGCGACCTCATCGGCATCGCCACCGCGCAGCGCCGGCGCATCGGCAACAACGGCACGCTCATCAAGGATGGCCTCGTGCGCCCGCTCGCCTCGGCGAGCCCGCTGCTCGCGATCGTGCGCGCCGGCTGGGTGCCGCGCGAGGGTCGGACGTCGGTCGAGATCGAGCCGACCGCGATCGACGCCGAGGCCGAGGGCATCCGCATCTCGACCCGCGTCGTCGACGCCGCCAACGACCAGCCGGTCCCCGGCGCCCTGGTCATGGTGCTCCGCCCCGGCGTCACCGCCGAGAAGGTCGACGTGAACCGGCTCGACGACATGGTCATCGCGTGGGGCAGGTCCGGGGCCACCGGCGAGGTCTTCCTGAAGCAGCCCGTGCCAGCGCCCGGCACGTACACCGTGATGGTCGTGGTCGACCGGTACGTCCCGCTCATCGGCACCGACGCGCTCCGGCTGACCGACGCCACCCCCGCGTACTTCGATCCTTGGGGCGAGATCCGGCTAGAAGCGGAGTGATCCCGGTCCATCCGGATGGCAGTTCCACTCATACTGGATCCCGGACCAAGCACCATTCACAAAGCAGTTTTATATAGTTACGGTTTCAGTCAACGTTCACATGTAAGCGCAGGCACCTTCTGAAGAAGCTTTTTTCCGTGATGATGAAATAGTGCTTGTGCGCACGACCAGAGAGCCTTATAGATGGTGTCAGCCGCACGCTACGGCGTTCGCTGGCGACCGCAGCAGGCCTCACCCCCCCCGAAGGCCGCTGCGGTTTTTTTTTCGGCGTGCGTTTTCGGGGCGCCAGTTTCGTGCGCCCGGATCCGCGACCATGCTACCCAGACTCGTAAACGATGCCCGCTCTCGATCGCTCGCGAATCGACGCTGATGCGGATCGGGTGGTGCGGCGGCTGGCCCGGCACGGGTACAAGGCATACCTGGTCGGCGGCTGCGTCCGTGACCTCCTCGTGGGGCGCCGCCCCAAGGACTTCGACGTCGCCACCAGCGCCACGCCCAACGAGGTGAAGGCGCTGTTCCGCAACTGCCGCATCATCGGCCGCCGCTTCCGCCTCGCCCACGTCTTCTTCGGACCCAAGATCATCGAGACGTCGACCTTCCGCGCCAACCCGCGTGAGGACGAAGACGCCGATGCGCCCGACCTCCTGATCCGCCGGGACAACGTGTTCGGCACCGAGGAGGAGGACGCGGTCCGGCGCGACTTCACGATCAACGGCCTCTTCTACGACGTCGAGAAGGAAGAGGTGATCGACCACGTCGCCGGGCTCGCCGACCTCGAGGCCGGGCTCGTCCGCACCATCGGCGATCCCGACGTCCGCTTCCGCGAGGACCCGGTGCGCATGTTGCGCGCGATCAAGTTCGCCGCGCGCCTCGACTTCAAGATCGAGCCGGCGACCTACGCCGCCCTCCTCCGCCAGCGGCTCGAGATCCGGAAGTGCGCCGCGCCGCGCGTCGTCGAGGAGGTCTACCGCCTCGTGCGCGGTGGCGCCGCCCGCCGCTCGATGGAGCTGCTGGCCGAGACCGGCTTGCTGGAGATCCTCGCGCCTCACCTCGCCGCGCTCTACGAGGGCCCGGTGCAGGAGGAGCCCGCCGACGGCGCCGACGAGCTCGACGACGGCCTCGACGACGAGGAGATGGCGTGGCACCGCGTGTGGGCCGACGACCGGTCGTCGCGCGCGCGCCGCATCCCGCTGCGCCTCTCGTTCCTCGGTGATCCGGCCGAGCTCCTGCGCCGGCGCAAGCTCGCGTGGGCGACCCTCGACCACTTCGACCACCTCGTGAGCAGCGGCCACGACGTCTCCAACGCGCTCGCGGTGTGCACGCTGATCGCCCCGTTCCTCGCCGACACGATCGTCGCGCCGGCCACGCGCCCCGGCGACGCCAACCAGGCGATCCTCGAGATCGGTCAGCCGATCGTCGACCAGCTCCGGATCGCGCGCCGCGACGCCGAGCGGATGCGCTACATCCTGTTCGCGCTGCGCAAGGTCGCCGCCGCCCGCGCGCGCAACCTGCCGCTCGACGCCTCCAGCGGCCGCGACTCGCTCGAGGACGCGGTGCAGCTCGCCGCGCTCCTCGCGGGCGCGCAGGGCGGCGCGGTCGTCCGCTCGCGCGGCGGTGACGGCGACGAGGGCGACGATGACGACGACGCCGACGGCGGCGAGCCGGGCTCGTCCGAGGAGCCGCGCAAGCGCCGACGACGCCGCCGCGGTGGACGCCGCCGCCACGGCCAGGTGACGTCGCTCGACGCCACGCCCGCGCCGACGTCCGGCCCGTGACGCGGCGCCGCTACGACCGCGCCTTCGCCGATCACCTGGCCGCGGTCGATCTCGGCGCGCGCGAGCACTACGCCGACGCGGCGCTCTACGACTACGAGTATCGCCGCCGGCGCGCCGACGTCCAGTGGTACCGCGACCTCGCGCGGCGCGTGCTCGGCGGGCAGGGCACCGTGCTCGAGCTCGGCGGCGGCTCCGGCCGCGTGACCGTGCCGCTCGCGCGCGACGGGCACCACGTCGTCGCGCTCGACCAGTCGCAGCCCATGCTCGACGCGCTCGAGGCGCGACGCGGGCGGCTGCCGCCGTCGGTGCGCGAGCGCATCACGCCGGTGCACGGTGACCTCCGCGACTTCGCGCGACGCCGGCGATTCCCGCTGGTCATCGCCGCGTTCAACGTGCTCGAGCACCTGTACACGCGGGTCGAGCTCGAGGCGTGCCTGCGCGCGGTGCGCCGTCACCTGGCGCCCGGCGGGGTCTTCGCGTTCGACGTGCAGCTGCCCGATCCGGCGTGGCTGGCGCGCGATCCGGATCGGCGCTGGGCGCGCACGCGCTTCACCCACCCGACGACGGGCAAGCGGGTCTGGTACTCGACGAGCCACGACTACGATCCGGTCAGCCAGATCGCCGTCATCCGCCTCTACTACCAGCCCGAGGAAGGCGGCGCCGAGCGCGTCGTCCTCCTCAGCCAGCGCAAGTACTTCCCGGCGGAGCTCGAGGCGCTCGTCGCGCACGCCGGGCTGCGGCTCGTCGAGCGTCACGGCGACTTCCAGGGCGCGCCGCTCGGGCCCGGATGCGAGAGCCAGGTGCTCGTCTGCGCCGTCGCGCCGCGATCCTCGACGGGGATCGCGAAGAAAAGTTCGAATCGTCGACGGTAGCCTGCGCGCCTGTTCAGTGCCGATCGAATTCCCGTCGAGAAACGTGAGTTTACCGTCGAGGATTTTCGGTTCCGGAATCCTCGACGGGAACGGCCGCGATCTTCGTCGAGCACGGCGCTGGATTCTTGTCAGACCCGTCCCGTAGGTTCGGCGCCAATTCCCTTGCACCCCCGTGGGCACGGGAAACCAACCAACCCAATCGGGAGGGAATACAGATGGCTGGAGCTGAGAAGGTCTTCAAGGCTGGCGTGAAGCGCGACAACGACATGATGTACTACATCAAGGGCGGCGACGTCTGGGCGGTGCCCCGCAAGAAGCCCGGTGAGTCGAAGGGCAAGGCGTCCAAGGTCGTCAACGCCGGCATCCAGATGGACTACTCGAAGTACCTCTACTACCTGGACAGCGACGGCGACATCGCGCGCAAGGAGCGCCAGGTCGGCGGTAGCAAGCGGAAGAAGGCGGCCAAGAAGGCTGCCCCCAAGAAGGCCGCCAAGAAGGCTGCCCCCAAGAAGGCGGCGAAGAAGCCGGCCAAGAAGGCGGCGAAGAAGCCGGCCAAGAAGGGCAAGAAGCGCTGAGCACGCTGCGTCGCGTTCGATAGCTTCTCTTTGCTGGCCGGCGGCGTCGATCTCGTGATCGGCGCCGTCGGTGTTTTCGGCGCCGCGCGGCGCGGTAGTTAGTCGGCCCCGTTGCTTGCGGACGTCGCGCCGGCAGGGCTAACCTCGCGACGGAGGTAGGGAAAATGCTCCGCGATCTGTCCGCGTCTTCTGATTCCGGTGATCCCGGTGATCCCGGTGATCCCGGTCGTCCCGGTCGCCCCGGCTTTCGCCTGAGCCTCGCCCTGATGCTCGGCGCCGCGGCGGCGCTGTATCCGGTGGTGGAAACGTCGCCCGCCTGGGCTCAGGACGACGACGAGGACGACGAAGACGAGGACCGGGACCGGGACGACGAGGACGAGGAGACCGAGAGCGATACCGAGGAGGAAGACGAGGAACAGGATCCCGATCAGCCTCCGGTGACCGCAGGTGGGCTCTACGTCCTCAAGACGTATCCGCAGGGCGAGATCCAGCGCCCGCTCACGATCTCGCAGGGCATCCACGAGATGCGGGGTGGCATCGGCTTCGACATCAGCAACAAGACCGCGTTCGAGTCCTTCGGGCTCTCCTTCGACTACCGCTACGGCTACCAGGACCACGTCGAGCTCCAGGCCGGCTTCGCCGGCATCAAGAACTTCGACGTGATCAGCGCGTACGCGGCCTTCGAGGGCGCCATCGTCTACGACCTCGTCGATTTCCGGACCGGCCTCTCGATCGATGTCGATCCCTCCACGACGCGCGTGGGCGTCCCGATCGGCTTCCCGTTCCGTTACGCGCCGAAGCCGCAGGTCGCGGTCACCGCCCTCGAGACCGCGTTCCAGATCCAGTTCGACGGCAAGCCCGACGCGACCCCCAACATCGGCGTCGTCGTCCAGCCGGCGCCCATCGTCGCCATCCTGGTCAAGGCGAGCCTCGTCATCCCGGACTTCGACTTCACGGCCGACAACGTCAGCGTTCCCGCGTCGTTCGCCGTCCAGCTCTCGCCCAACAACAAGATCGACGCGGGCATGGAGTTCCGCTTCGGCAACCTGAAGCTCCCCGAGGGCACCGACATCGACGGCGACGGGATGCCCGACAAGTTCTACGACGACCGCTTCCTCCTGTTCTTCGGTCAGATCCGGATCTAGATCCGGATCTTGGCCCGCCGTCTGGACGCCGGGGAGTAGCCCCGTCGTGTAGACTCCGGGAGAGGACCCACACACCTTGCGCGTCTGTCCGCGCTGCCATACGCGATTCCCGACGGGCGAGCGGTTCTGCTTGCACGACTCGGCCATGCTGGTCGAGGAGCAGGATCTCGCGCGGCTGGGCGCCACCGTCGGCAACTACCGCCTCGACAAGATCCTCGGGCGCGGCGGCATGGGCACCGTCTACAGCGGCGAGCACGTCTACATCAAGAAACCGGTCGCGGTGAAGGTGCTGCACCCGCAGTTCGCGCGCTACCCGGACGCGGTCAATCGCTTCCTGCGCGAGGCGCGCGCGGCCTCGTCGATCAACCACCCCAACATCGTCGACGTCACCGACTTCGGCGTGCTCGGCGACGGCCTCGTGTACTTCGTCATGGAGTACCTCGAAGGCAAGAGCCTCGAGGATCTGATCGAGAAGGACGGCGCCGTCGAGCTCCACCGCGCGCTCAACATCGTCAACCAGATGTCGTACGCGCTCGAGGCCGCCCACGAGATGGGCGTCATCCACCGCGATCTCAAGCCCGACAACATCATGCTGCTCGAGCGGCCCGGGCGCCGCGACATCGTCCGCATGGTGACGACCGGCCAGGGCGGCTGGGTCACCGAGCGCGAGCGCAGCTACGACTTCGTCAAGATCCTCGACTTCGGCATCGCCAAGATCCTCGCGCCGGACGAGCTCGGCACCGACACGCTGCAGGGCGCGGTGTTCGGCACGCCCGAGTACATGTCGCCCGAGGCGGCGCGCGGTGACGACGTCGACCTGCGCACCGACGTCTACTCGCTCGGCGTCATCCTCTTCGACATGGTGTGCGGGCGGCCGCCGTTCGAGGCCGAGGCCGGCAGCGAGGTGCTGCACAAGCACATCAACGCGCCGGTGCCGTCGCCGCGCGAGTTCGCGCCGCACCGCGAGATCACGGAGGGCGCCGAGCGCGTGATCCTGCGCGCGATGTCCAAGGATCCGGCGCGGCGCTACCAGACGATGGCGGAGTTCCGCGGGGACCTGCCCAACGCCTACGGCACGGTCTCGTACCGTCGCCACAAGTCGGTCGACGGCGAGGCCAAGGGGCCCGATGCGCGCAAGAAGCGGCTCACCGAGGAGATCGACGACTGGTTGCGCAACGACCAGTCGAGCATGTCGGTCGAGGAGGCGCGCATGATGGCGCTGGTCGACCAGGCCGACCAGCAGTTCGGCGCGACCAAGATGACGCCGCAGGACGCCGAGCGCCTGGCCAAGGCGCTCGACGACGCGCTCGACGACGATTAGCCGCAGCACCCGGCGGACGCTCGCGCCGCCCACTGGTTCCGCGCGAGGGCGCGAGGAGCTATGCTGCGCGGCGGATGTCTTCGTTCGGGCTCTGGATCGTCGGCGCAGGCGGCCACGTCGGTGCGTTCACGCTGGCCGGCTGGCATGCGCTGCGGGCCGGGCTCCTGCCGCCCACCGGCCTCGTGACCACGGCGCCGCCGTTCGAGACGCTGCCGCTCGGCGCCCTCGAGGATGCGGTGTTCGGCGGCCACGAGCTGCCCGGGCGATCGCTGGCGGAGGCGATCGAGCGGCTGGTCGCCGAGCGCATCCTCGGGCGCGAGGTCGCCGAGGCCGCGGCGGTGCGCGACGGCGTCGCGGCAGCGCAGCGCGAGCTGCGCGAAGGCGTCGTCGATCACGGCGGATGGGACGACGTCCAGCGCGTGCGCACGGACCTCGACGGCTTCCGCGCACGCACCGGGGTCACCCGCGTGATCGTGCTGAACGTGGCGTCGACCGAGGCCGACGTCGCCGACGCCGCGTCCCTGCCGCGCGATCCCGACGCGTTCGTCGCGGCGCTGCGCGCCGGCGCGCGCCTGCCGGCCTCCGCGGTGTACGCGCTGGCCGCGCTCGACCTCGGCATGGGCTACGTGAACTTCACGCCGTCGACCGGCAGCGACCTGCCGGCGCTGCATGCGCTCGCGCTCGCCCGCGGCGCGGTCCACGCGGGCGCCGACGGCAAGACCGGCCAGACGCTGCTCAAGACCGTGCTCGCGCCCATGTTCGCGATCCGCCGGCTGCGGGTGACCAGCTGGGTCAGCCACAACATCCTCGGCAACGAGGACGGCCGCGCGCTCCACGATCCCGGGCGCCGCGCGTCGAAGCAGCGCTCGAAGCGCGCGCCGCTCGCGGCGATCCTCGGCTACGAGCCCGAGAGCCACGTCGGGATCGACTACGTCCCGAGCTACGGCGACTGGAAGCTGGCCTGGGACCGCATCGTGTTCGCGGGGTTCGGCGGCGCCGAGATGACGCTCGAGCTGACGTGGCGGGGAAGCGACACCGCGCTGGCGGCGCCGCTGTGCATCGATCTGGTGCGCCTCGTCGAGCTCGCCCAGCGGCGCGGCGAGCGCGGCGTGCTCGCGTACCTCGCGCTGTTCTTCAAGAGCCCGCTCGGCGCCAGCGAGCACCGGCTCGATCGTCAATGGCAGGCACTCGTGCGGCACCTCCTGCCCGAGCTGCCCGCGAGCGAGGTCCCATGACCGTCGGCGCTGTCCTCCGGCTCGTCCGCCCGCCCAACGTGTTCACCGCGTTCGCCGACGCCATGGCCGGGCTCCTCGTCCTGTGGGGCATCGGCCTGCGCGTGCCCGATCGCGCGTGCGCGGTCATCCTGGCGTCGGGGTGCCTGTACCTCGCCGGGATCGTGCTCAACGACGTGTTCGACCGCGAGATCGACGCGCGCGAGCGACCGCGGCGACCGATCCCGAGCGGCGAGGTGAGCGTGGCGTTCGCGGCGGCGCTCGGCTTCGGGTTGCTCGCGAGCGGCGTCGCGATCGCGGCGTGGATCGGCCGCTCACCCGGGCTCGTGGCGGCGGCGCTCGCCACCTGCATCCTCGTCTACGACGTCTGGGCCAAGCACACGCGCATCGGCCCGCTGGTGATGGGCTCCTGCCGCGGCCTCGACGTCGCGCTGGCGATCTCGACCGGGCTGGCGCTCGACGCGCCGTGGCCGCCGATCGCCGTCGCCGGACCGATCGTGCTCGCGCTCTACGTCACCGGGCTCACGTACATCGCGCGCGACGAGGTCGACGGCAACACGACGCGGCGCGCGCGCACCGGCCTCGGCTTCCTCGCGCTCCTCGCCGCTGGCGTCGTGATCGCGCTCGTCGTCTCGCCCGGGCTGCCGCGCAGCGGGCTGGCGTGGGCGTGGGTGGCGCTCGCCCTCGGCCTCGGCTGGCGCAACTGGGCGCCGGTGTGGCACCGCCACGACGGCCCGTCGACCGGGCGCGCGATCGGCGGCGGCATCGTCCTCATCCCGGTGATCGACGCGGCGATCGTCGCGGTCGCCGGGTGTCCGTTCTGGGCGGTCGGCGTGGTGTCGCTGATCGTGCCCGCGCTCATCCTCAAGCAGTTCTTCTCGCCGACCTGACCATGCGGCTCGGCTACAACACCAACGGCTTCGCGCACCACCGCCTGCTCGACGCGATCGCCGTCGTCGCCGATACCGGCTACCGCGCGATCGCGATCACGCTCGACGTCCACCACCTCGATCCGTTCGCGCCAGGGCACCGGGACGAGCTGCGCGCCGTGGCCGAGGCGTGTCGCGCCCGTGACCTGATGCCCGTGATCGAGACGGGCGCGCGCTTCCTGCTCGATCCGGGGCGCAAGCACCGGCCCACGCTGCTCTCGGCCGACCCCGCCGAGCGGACGGCGCGCGTCGACTTCCTCGGGCGCGCGATCGACGCCGCGGCCGCGGTCGGCGCGTCGGTCGTGTCGCTGTGGTCGGGCTCCGCCGATGACGAGCCGGGGCCCGACGCCCTCGACGCGCGGCTCGCCGAAGGCCTGCGCGCCGTGTGCGCGCGGGCGCGGGCGGCGGGCGTGGTGATCGGCTTCGAGCCCGAGCCCGGCATGTACCTCGAGGACATGGCCGGCTTCGCGCGCGTGCGCGCGCTCGTCGACGATCCGGCGCTCCGGCTCACGCTCGACGTCGGTCACTCCCACATCACCGAGGACGCCGGCGCCGAGGCGACGGTGCGCGCGTGGGCCGCCGACATCGTCAACGTGCACGTCGAGGGCATGCGGCGCACCGAGCACGATCACCTCGTGCCGTGGGAGGGCGACCTCGACGTGCGCGCGGTCCTGGGCGCGCTCGCCGCCACCGGGTACGCCGGCCCGGCGTGCTTCGAGCTGTCGCGGCACTCCCACGACGCCGTGCGCATCGCGCGCCGCGCCTTCGAGTTCGTCGCGCCGGCGCTCAGCGCCCGCCCATGAGATCGAGCACGAACCGCTTCACCTCGGTCGCCGCCAGGCGATCGCGGCGCAGGCGGCCGTCGCTGCACAGGAGCACGGGCCCGTCGTCGTCGCGCGCGGGGATCCGGCCGTGCGAGCCGCGCACGCCGCTCGCGTCGAGCGGGATCACGTCCATGGTGTAGCGGAAGCCGAGCGCCTTCTGCGCCAGCCGCATGGCGGCACGGGCCTTGGCGCCGCCGCCGTCGAAGAGGAGCTCGGCCGGATCGTAGCCGGGCTTGCGATGGATCTCGACGGTGCGCGCGAAGTCGGGCGCGCGCGCGTCGTCGAGCCAGTAGTAGTATGTGAACCACGCGTCGGGCTCGGCGACGAGCACGAGATCGCCGGCGCGCGGGTGATCGAGGCCGGCGGCCTTGCGGCTCTCACCCTCGAGGATCTGGGCCACGCCGGCGAGGCCGGTGAGCGCCTCGCGCGCGCGGTCGAGGGCCCGCGGGTCGGTGACGTAGACGTGCGCGACCTGGTGATCGGCGACGGCGAACGCCGGCGAGGCGAAGGTGTCGAGCAGCTCGCCGGCCGGGTTCCACGCGACCTCGAGCAGGCCGGCCTCGCGCAGGCGGCGGTTGACGTGGACCGGCCGCGACACGTCGGTGATGCCGTACTCCGAGAGCACGACGACGGTCGCGCCCGCCGCGCGCGCGTGATCGGCGAGCGCGCCCGCGACCTCGTCGATCGCCGCCGCCGCCGCCTGCGCCTCGGGTCCGCTCGAGCCGAAGCGCTGGAGGTCGTAGTCGAGGTGCGGCAGGTAGACGAGGGTGAGCGCCGGCCGCTCCTGATCGAAGACCCAGCGCGCGGCGTCGGCGATCCAGCGCGACGACGGCAGCCCGGCGCCCGGGCCCCAGAACTGGAAGAGCGGGAACTCGCCGTAGCGCTGCGCGAGCTGGTCGCCGAGCGCGGCCGGCCGCGTGTACACGCCGGGCGCCTTCTTGCCGTCGGCGTAGTAGACCGGGCGCGGCGTCACCGTGATGTCGGTGGCCGCGCCCATCGCGTACCACCAGAACAGGTTGGCGACCTTCAGATCGGCGCCGAGCTCGCGGCGCGCCGCGTCCCACAGCTTGTCGCCGCCGACCAGGCGGTTCGATTGCCGCCACAGCCACACCTCCGACAGGTCGCGGAAGTACCAGCCGTTGCCGACGACGCCGTGCTCGCTCGGCATGGCGCCGGTGAGCAAGGTCGACTGCACCGAGCAGGTCACCGCCGGCAGGATGGTGCCGAGCGGGGCGACGAAGCCGCCCTTGCCCAGCGCCGAGAGGCGCGGCATGTGGCGCAGGAGCGCCGGGGTCAGGCCGACGACGTCGATGACGACGACCGGCGTCACGTTCGAGCTCATGCGGGCGTGGCTCCCATCTGTTCGAGCAAGGCGACCGTCCAGGTCAGCTCGCGCGCGATCCCGTCGACGAGGCCGGCCTCGTCGACCGGGCGGCGGCCGGCGGGCAGGACGTTCCAGGTGTAGGTCTCGACCTCGACGTGCGGCACGTCGCCGCCGGCGGCGAGCGCCGCGGCGAGCGCGCGCTCGATCGTGGCGCGCGTGGTGGCGAAGCGATCGACCGCGGCCTCGTGCACCGGGACGTGGAAGTGCACGCGCCAGGGCGCGCCGCGATCGAGCGTGGCCAGCGCCTCGGGTAGATCCATGGCGCCGCCGCGCGCCGAGCGAACCTGGTGGAGGAAGCGCGGCTCGTCGAACGCGGCGAGGGCGGCGCGGGTGTCGTCGCGCTCGGGGTCGGGGACGACGAGCGCGCTCGAGACCTGGATCTTGGGGCACGCGACGCCGGCGGCGGCCATCGCCGCGAACGCGGCGGCGGGCTCCTCGTCGACGACGCCGGCGTGGCAGCAGTCGAAGCAGACGCCGACGCGGGCGCGGGTCGCGTCGCCGAGGTCGCGCAGGTAGGCGGCGAGCAGGTCGGCGCGCTCGAAGCCGGCGCCGGGCTCGGGCTCGACGGCGAGCGCGATGCGGCGGCCGGTCGCGGCCTCCACCTCGGCGAGGCCGTCGGCGGCGCGGCGCAGACCGTCGCCGGCGCGCGCGCGATCGACCGTCGCCGGGCCGAGCGGCACCGTCGAGATCGAGCCGCCGGCGACGTCGTCGGGGAGTAACGCCGCGAGGATGCGGGCCAGATCGAGCGTGTACTCGACGCGCGCGGCGTCCGCCCACGTCGGCTCGAAGACCCGCTCCTTGACCCGCGGCGCGTGGAAGCCGCCGTAGGGGAACCCGTTCAGCGTGAAGACGTAGAGCCCCTCGGCGTCGAGCGCCGCCCGCAGCGCGGCCAGCGCGTCGGGCGCGCGCAGCTCCACCGCGGCAGGCTGGGCGATCCACAGGCCGACGCCCATCCTCGCGACGCCGACCCGCGCGCGCACCGGGCCGCAGATACGGCGCGCCTGCGCGCACAGCGCGGCGACGCTCTCGCCGGGGAGCACGTTGTAGCAGTAGCCCGCGTGGAGTGTCCGATCTCCGGACAGGCGCAGTCGCACCGGCCGTCGCCTACGCGCCCTGGCCGCGGAGGATGCTGTTGCCTTGCCACAGCTCGCCGTCGACCACCGGCCGGCGGTCGAGGTCCTCGGCGACCAGCCGCCCCGACTGGGCAAAGAAGGCGATCGGGTTGCGCCAGACGACCTTCTCGATCTCGTCGGGGCTGTAGCCGCCGCGGCGCATGCGATCGGCGGTCTTGGCCACCTTGAGCGGGTCGCTCTTGCCCCAGTCACAGGCGCTGTTGAGGATCATGCGGTCGGTGCCCCAGCGCTGGAGGATGGCGACCATGCGGCCCTCGTCCATCTTGGTGTCGGGGTAGATCGAGAACCCGATCCAGCAGCCGGCGTCGGTGCACATCCCGACGGTCTCCTCGTTGTTGTGATCGACGAGGGCGCGCTCCATGGGGAAGCCGACGTCGCGCAGGAGATCGAGCGTGCGCTCGACGCCGCGCTTCTTGTCGCGGTGAGGCGTGTGGATGAGCGCCGGCAGGTCGGTCGTACGGGCCAGCTCGAGCTGGGCGGCGAAGAACTTCTCCTCGCGCGGCGTCATGTCGTCGAAGCCGATCTCGCCGACGGCGAGCACGCCGTCCTTGGCGAGGTAGCGCGGCATCGCCTCGACGACGCCGGCGTTGACGCGGTCGTCGTTGGCTTCCTTGGGGTTGAGCGCGATCGCGCAGAAGTGGTGGATGCCGTGCTGCGCGGCGCGGTAGCGCTCCCATCCCAGGAGCGCGTCGAAGTAGTCGAGGAAGGTCCCGACGTGCGTGCGCGGCTGGCCGAGCCAGAAGGCGGGCTCGAGGATCGCCTCGACGCCCGAGAGCGCCATGCGCTCGTAGTCGTCGGTGATCCGCGAGTACATGTGGGCGTGGGGCTCGAAGATGCGCATCGCGTGCCCTGGAGTCTACCCGCGTCAGGCCGCCAGCGCGCGGCGCAGGGCGTCCTGCACGGCGGCGTCGGGCTCGCGCGCGAGCCGGTCGGTGAGGAACGCTCGCAGGGCGGGCGTCGAGGGGAGCAGGAGGCCGAGCGCCGTGGCGGCCGCGGCGCGGTGGGCGACCGCCGGGTGCTCGAGGTAGCCGACCAGCTTGGCGGCGAGGCCCGGCGGCGGGAAGCGCGCGGCGACCGGCCACATCTCGGGCGGCACCGCACGTGTCGCGGCCTCGCGCTCGTTCGCCAGGTCGACGAGGCTCTGCGCCAGCTCGGCGTCGGCGCGCTCGGCGACGCGCGCGACGCGGTCGAGCGACATGCCGACGAACACCACCTTGAGCGCGGCCATGCGCCACTCGAGCGGCGGCAGGTGGCGCGACGCGTACGGGTTGTCGCAGAGCGCGGCCTCGAGCACCTCGCCCTGGCTCGTCCGCATGGCGTCGAGCACGGCGCCGATCGCGGCGTCGTCGGCGTCGGCGCCGGGCAGGAGCGACAGCGCGCGCAGGACGCCGCAGCGCTCGCGCGCATCCCCCTGCTGGTAGAGCGTGAACGCGCGGGCGAGGGCGCCGGCCGGCGCGCGACGGGCGTCGGCGAGGAGCAGCACCACGCGCGCGGCGTCGTCCACGCGCCACGCCGCGAGCGGGATCACCTCGCCGCCGGGCGTCGTGATCGTCGCGCCAGGCGCATCGAGCCCGCCGCGTCCGACCTGACGCCCCGCCGCGGGGAACGCGAGCGCGAGCGCCGCGGCGTCGCCGCCCGCGATGCGCGCGCGCTCGGCGTCGAGCCAGGCGATCCCCTCGGTCCGGGCCCGGGCCCCGACCAGCGTGACGAGCTGGTTCTCGACGTCGGTCACGAGACGCGCTTACCATACCGCGGTGTCCACGGTCGAGACCGCACGCCTCCTGTGGCTCGAGGCCGCCGCGATCGCCGTCGGCTACGCGGCCTTCGGAGCCGCCGGTCACGCAAGGTTCGCGCGGCTGACCATGGTGCTCGCAATCCATGCGCTCGTCGGGTTCATGGTCGGGCTCGCGCTGGGGATGCCGGGCGAGGTGGGCGGGCACCTCGCGGTGCGCGCGCTCTTCGCCGCCCAGAGCCTGGCGGCGTTCGGGCTGGCCGCCGCGCTGACGCGCCTCCGGCTCGACGCCGGCGTGGCCGCGGCGATCAGCGCCGCGGTGATGCTCGCGCTGGTGTGCGGGCCCGCGCTCGGCGAGGCGCTCGCCGCCGCGAGCGACGATCCGGCGACCGTGCGAACGCGCGCACACGCCGCGAGCCCCGCGTTCGCCGCGACGATCGCAATCGGCCTCGACATCCGCCTCGACGCCTCGCTCTATGCGAGACTGCCCTCCGCCATCATGGAGATGCACATGATCCCCTGGT
>ERZ761607.926-NODE-926-length-41149-cov-13.716577_pt1 | contig 41149 bp, 46 predicted proteins | sample MGYA00511164_ERZ761607 | MGnify/ENA primary metagenome ERZ761607 (study PRJEB28899, sample SAMN02445080) | bioreactor sludge metagenome | biome: EBPR sludge | place: Australia: Brisbane, Thorneside Wastewater Treatment Plant | collected 2011-06-22 ...
CCGCCGAACCCCCGCCCCCGCTCGCCAAAGCGCCGCCGGCCGTCGAGAAGCCCGCCGGGTCGCTGCTGTAGCGCAATCTGGACTTGGGCCTTTGCGGGGCCTAATCGCTCGCGGCCATGAGCTGGTTCAACCGCGTCCGCAACAAGATCCCCTTCCTCCCCAAGCGTGAGACCACGCCGGAGACGCTCTGGCATTCCTGCCCGGACTGCGGGGCCATGGTTTTCCTCAAGGAATATGAGGAGAATGACCTCGTCTGCCCGCGCTGCGACCGGCACGGCCGGATCGGCGCGAAGACGCGTTTCGACCTCCTCCTCGATCCCGGCTACACGATCCTCCCAGCCCCGCAGGTGCGCGAGGACCCGCTGAAGTTCCGCGACACGAAGCGCTATACCGACCGGATCAAAGCCGCCCGTACCGCGACCGGCGAGCAGGACGCGCTCCAGAATGCCAAGGGCATGATCGCCGCCCGCCCGGCCGTGGTCGGCGTGCAGGATTTCGCCTTCATGGGCGGCTCGATGGGTCTCGGCGTCGGCAGCGCCTTCGTCGCGGGTGTACAGGCCGCGATCGCGGCGAACGCGCCCTACATCATCGTCACCGCCGCCGGCGGCGCGCGCATGCAGGAGGGCATTCTCAGCCTGATGCAGATGCCGCGCACAACCGTCGCGATCGCGCAACTGAAGGAAGCAGGCCTTCCCTACATCGTAATCCTGACCGATCCGACCACCGGCGGCGTCACCGCTTCCTACGCGATGCTCGGCGACATCCACATTGCCGAACCCGGCGCCCTGATCGGTTTCGCCGGCCAGCGCGTGATCGAACAGACCATCCGCGAGACCTTGCCCGAAGGCTTCCAGCGCTCCGAATATCTGCTGGAACATGGCATGGTCGACATGGTCGTCCACCGCCGCGACCTGCGCGAGCGGCTGGCGCTGCTGCTGGATTATCTGAACCCGGTGCGAGAGGCGGCCTAATGCACAATTCCTCCCCTGCTTTTGCAGGGGAGGGGGACCATGCGAAGCGTGGTGGAGGGGCCGCTCGCGCCCTTGCGCGAGCGGAACGGGAAGAACCTCGCTTCGCTCGGCCCCTCCACCGCCTTCGGCGGTCCCCCTCCCCGAGAAATCTCGGGGAGGATTAAGGTGGACTTCGCCCGTTCCTCCCACCCCGGCGTGCAGGCCCAGCTCGACCGGCTCGCCCGCCTCGGCCCCGGTGCCGACATTCTCGGCCTGGAGCGGATCCGCGCCCTGCTCGCCCGCATCGCCAATCCCGAAGCCGCGCTGCCGCCCGTCTTCCATGTCGCCGGGACCAACGGCAAAGGCTCCACCTGCGCCTTCCTCCGCGCCGGTATCGAAGCTGCGGGTCACACGGTCCATGTTTACACCAGCCCCCATCTCGTCCGCTTCAACGAGCGCATCCGCCTCGCCGGCCGGTTGATCGACGACGACGCGCTCGCGACCCTCCTCTCCGAAGTCCTCGACGCCGCCGACGGCCTGACGATCAGCTTCTTCGAGGCGACCACCGCCGCAGCCTTCCTCGCTTTCGCCCGCACTCCCGCCGACGCCTGCGTGATTGAGGTTGGCCTTGGCGGTCGCCTCGACGCGACCAACGCCATCCCGGCCAGCCTCGTCGGCGGCATCGCCCAGCTCGGCCTCGACCATCAGCAATTTCTCGGCGGCACGATCGAGGAAGTCGCCGTCGAGAAGGCCGGGATCGCCCGCCAAGGCGTCCCCCTGCTCACCCAGCTCTACGCCCGCCGCGCCGCCGATCGCGTCCGCGACATTGCCCGAGAGGCAGGGGCGACCTGGCTCCCGCGCGGCGGCGCGTGGGACGCCATCGCCAACAATGACCGCCTGCTCTATCGCGACGCCCAAGGGGAAATCGCCCTCCCCCTGCCCCGGCTGCCCGGCAACCATCAGGCGATGAATGCAGGTCTCGCGCTGGCCATGTTGCGGCACCAGGACCGGATCGACCTCCCGCCCGCGTCGCTCCGCGCTCTCACCGGCTGGGCGGAATGGCCCGCGCGCCTGCAGCGGCTCGCTCCCGGCCCGCTCGCCGCCCTGCTGCCCGAAGGCGCGCAGCTCTGGCTCGACGGCGCCCACAATCCCGCCGCCGCGCGCAGCATCGCCGCCTGGCTCGATAGCGGCGCGCTCGGTTCCAGCGTGGTCCACCTCGTCATGGGCATCCTCGCCAACAAGGATCTGCCAGGGATCCTCCGCCCCTTCGGCGGCTCAGGGGCAATGATCCACGCCGTCCCGGTGCCCGGCCACGCCCATCATGCGCCCGAAGCAATCGCCGCCGAAGCCCGCAAGCTCGGCCTCTCCGCTCTCCCCAGCGAAAATGTCGAAACCGCGCTCGCCGCCATCGCCCGCCTTAGCAGCGGCAAGCCGCCCGCAGTGCTGATCATGGGGTCGCTCTACCTGGCGGGTGAAGTGCTCAGCGCGAACGGACAGGCGCCCGAATAAGCGGCCTACTTCTCGCCGACGAGCTTCGGCCCGCGCAGCCCCGCCAGCTCCCGCATCGCCCAATCATACATGTCGCGCTGCTTCGCCCGCTCGCGCTTGTCGACCAGCTTCAGCCGCCGCTCGACCTCTTCCAACGCAACGACCGCCTCACCCGGCCGCCCCAGCCGGATCAGCACGGCGGCCGCCCGGCACTGCGCCTCCCCGCCCGGAAGGCGCTCGCCCGCCTCGGCATAGAGTTCCAGCGCCTCCGCATCCTCGCCCAATTCCTCGAGGATTTTCGCGCGGAGCAATTTGGCCCGGTCGCCCTCGCTCGGAGACAAAGTCTCGGGCAGCCCGTCCAGCACGTCCAGCGCCTCCGCCGCGCGGCCTCCCTCGTAGAGAACGATAGCCAGCCGCGTCCCCGGCCCGCGCTCCGGAGCCGGCGACTTGGCGATGCCGGTGCGGAAATGCTCCGCCGCCTCGTTCCATCGTTCGAGTTCGGCCAGCCGGTCCGCCACCGCAATCTGGTTCGATGCGGTATCCGCCAGTTCCAGCCGCTCGCGCGCCGCGCGCAGCTCCCGCTCCGGATCGATCGCCTTGACCGCCGCCTCCTTGGCCGCACGGACCTCGCGCCGCTGGCTCAGGCCCGGCAGCACCTCCATCAGGAAATAGGCCACACTGCCGAGGAAGGGCAGCAGGATGATCAGCATGAGCCAGTTCTGCCGCCCGGTCCGAACGCAATGCACCGCGCACAATATCTGGATCAGGATGACCGCCAGCCCGCCGAGGATCAGCATTGCCCGCGTCCCCGCATCAAGCCGTATCGCCTTCCGCCGCCCGCATATCGTCGGCACTCTGCAGCTGCGGCGATCCCTTGCGCCGCCGCGCCTCGAAGCTGGTGCGGATCCATTCGGCGATCACGGCCGCCACCGCGATCAGGCCGATCAAAGCGGTGAAGATGAAGACGGGCGCATAACCGATCTCGTCAATCGCCTGCCCGAGCGGCGCCCGGCCCAGCGCCCCGATCAGCAAAGTGAGCGACGACAGCAAGGCATATTGCACCGCGCTGAACTCGCGCGAGACGATGGAGGATAGATAGCCGACATAGGCCGCCCCCGCGAGGCCGCCCGCCAGATTCTCGCCCGATATCGCGATCATCAGCCGCACCATGCGCGGGTCCGCGCCCAATTGGTCCAGCCCGAAGGTCGCCGCGAAGGAATCGATCCACGGTCCGCCCATGGCCAGATCGGCATAGAGCAGGTTCGTCACCGCCGCCGTGATCGCGCCCAGCAGCAAGGTCGGCATCCGCCCGATCAGCACGAACAGCAGGGCGCCCAGCGCAATCCCCGCCATCGTCATCAGCACGCCGAATATCTTGGACGCGAAGGCGACCTCGTCGCCCGTATATTGCAGCTCCTTCAGGTAGAAGGGATTGGCGAACGAACCCCAGACGCTGTCCGTGATCCGGTAGCTGAGGATCAGCAGCAGCACGATGATCACGCCCCAGCCGAGCCGCCTGATCAACTCCGCGAGCGGCGTGATCAAAGCCTGATAGGCATGGTCGGCCGCGCGCGCGCTGCCGGAGCGCGGGGGCAGCGCATCGGTCACGACATGCGTCCCGGCCGCGCGCCAATAGTTGAACAGAACCGCCACGAGCGCCGGTACGACGATCGTCGCCAGAACGATCAGCGGCCCCTGATAGCGGGTGAAGTCGAACGCGCTCGGCGGCGTCTGACCGTCCGGCGTCGTCACCGATGCGACGATGAACGACCCGATCATCCACAGCGCCCATGCCCAGGAAATGCCGACCACCGCCAGCCCGATCGCGCGCCATTTCGGGTCGATCGCGCCCGGCGAGCGGAAGGCCAGATCGTCGGCGGCACGATCGGGGCGCGGCGTATCCGGCGCGATCAGGGTCGCGACGACCGCGATCAGCATGAAGCCAGCCATCATCTGGAAGACGATTGGCCATTCGTAATAGACCGAGAGATACAGCGCGAGCGCGCCGCCCACGAGTGACGCGGTGCGGTAACCCAGCTGGTAGACGGACGACAGCACCTCCACCGTCGCCCGTTCGTCGGCAATGTCGATGCGCCAGGCGTCGACCACGATGTCCTGCGTTGCCGAGGCGATGGCGGCGATGAAGGCGAGCAAGGCGAACAGGCCGATGCTGATGCGCGGGTCGATCAGCGACAGCGCGAACAGCGCCCCGACGATCAGCACCTGACACAGCAACAGCCAGCTCCGCCGCCGCCCGAGCCTGCCGAGCAAAGGCAATTCGACGCGGTCCACGACGGGCGACCAGAGGAATTTGAATGCATAGGCCAGGAACAGCATCGAAATGATGCCGATCATCGTCAGGCTCACGCCCCATTCGCCCAGCCAGGCCGGGACCGTCCCGATCAGCACCGCGTTCGGCAGGCCCGCGCCGAAGCCGAACAGCACCATCAAAGCCGTCTTCTTGCTCGTGAATGCCGCCCCGAGGAGTTTGAGCCCCTTGGGCGGTTCAGGCCGATCCGCCGCCGCCGATGCCGTCATGCAAACCCCTCCCGGAAACCTTTGCCCCTGCTTGCGGGGTTAACGCGCCGCTCGCAACGATCTTCTTGTCACCATGCGCCGAAGCGCGCACTTATCGCGCCGTGGATATGCCCGAACGCCCCCACCCGACCGAAGGCCAGCTTGCCCTCGCTGCGCGCCTCGCCGATGGCGAGCGCGAAGGGGAAGGCGCGAGCGTCGCCACCGTCCCGGCCAGCACCTACACCGACCCGGCCCGCTTCGAACTGGAGCGGGAGCGCCTCTTCCGTCGCCTCCCGCAGGTGATCGCGCCCTCGGCCCTGCTGCAACCCGGCATGGCTGTGCCGCATGACGGCTTCGGCACGCCTTTGCTGCTCACCCGAGACAAAGCGGGCCGCGCCCACGTCTTCCACAATGTCTGCCGCCATCGCGGCACGCGGCTGGTCGAAGGTTGCGCCGCGCTGAAGGCGCCGCGCCTCGTCTGCCCCTATCATGCCTGGGCCTACACACTCGACGGCGCGCTCGCCGGTCTCCCCCGCGCCGACACCTTCCCGGGCCTCGACAAGGGCGAGTACGGCCTGAAGGAATTGCCGAGCGCCGAAGCGGGCGGCCTGATCTGGTTCGCTTTCGACGCGGAAGCGGATTTCTCCGAAGCAACTGCGCTCACCCCCGAATTCGACGCCTTCAACCTCGCCGGCCACCATCTCTACCAGCGCCGCGTCCATGACGTGCCGGCGAACTGGAAGCTGATCATGGACGCTTTCTTCGAAAGCTATCACGTCCAGCGGCTGCACAGCGGCACGATCGCGCGTTTCTTCGTGGACGGCGTGAGCGCCGCCGACACGCTCGGCATTCACCAGCGCAGCCTCGTCGCCCGCTCCGAATATAAGGATGTGAACCTGACCGACTGGGCCGCGGTCCGCCGGGTAATGACCTACACCTACCAGCTCTTCCCCGCGACGGTGATGATCGTCTCACCCGATTATGTGAACCTGATGGTGCTGATGCCGCAGGCGGTGGACCGCGTGCTGGTCGAGGATTTCATGCTCATCCCCTCCCCGCCGCAGACGCCGGAGGAGGAACATCACTGGGCCAAGAGCTGGGCGCTCCTGGATCAGGGCGTGTTCGGCGCCGAGGATTTCCACGCGGCGGCGCTCGGCCAGCAGGGCCTCGCCACCGGCACGCTCGACCAATTGACGCTCGGCACGCTGGAAACCGGCATCGCCGCCTTCCACGCGCAAGTGGATGCGGCACTCAGCGCCTGATTACCCCCAACCCGTCTTGGCTGAGCTTGTCGAAGCCCTGCCCTTCTTTCCGCCTCAGGAAAAAGACAGGCCTTCGACAAGCTCAGGCAAGACGGAGCGGGACTCAGACCGCCTCGGCGAACAGGGTGAACCCGTCCGGTGCCTTTTTCACCGGCTCGCCGCGCACCACCGCGTCCACGGCCTCGATCGCCTGCTTCAGCACCTTGTCCGAATAAGGTTTGGCCAGGCAGCCGACGGCCAGATGCCGATGCTCGCCCGGACAGGCCCCCGTTACAAACAGAACCGCAACGCCCCGCTCGCCCGCCGCTTGCGCCACCTCGATCCCGCTGCCGTCAGACAGCGAAATGTCCGCAAGCACCAGGTCGAGCTCCGCGGCAGTCCCGATCACGGCCTTTGCTTCCTCAACCGTATCGACCGTCGCGACGACCTCGTAACCGGCATCCTTCAGCATCTGCTCGTTGGCGAACGCCACCAGCGGCTCATCCTCGACAATGAGGATATGCTTGATCGCACGCTGCTTCCTGAAAATCATGCCCGCTCCTTGCCTCACCAACAGGGACCGCATTGGGTCGATCCGAAGGCGAAACGAGGCAGATTCATTTCGGTGCCGCGCCGCGACGCCGTCCGCCGTAAAATCCTGTCCCTCTGCCCGCCATCTCGCTAGGCACGCCGCATGGCAAAGCCTTCCGAACCCGCCCCGAAACCAGACGGCCAGCGCATCGCCAAGCTGCTTGCCCGCGCCGGCATCGCCTCGCGCCGCGATGTCGAACGGATGATCGCCGATGGCCGCGTCGCGTTCGACGGCAAGGTGCTGACCACCCCCGCCACGATCCTGACCTCGCTGCAAGGCGTCACCGTCGACGGCAAGCCCGTCCGCGCGCCCGAAGCCGCCCGCCTGTTCCGCTATCACAAGCCGCCGGGGCTATTGACCGCCGCACGCGACCCAGCCGGGCGACCCACGATTTACGACCGCCTGCCGTCCGGCCTGCCCCGGCTCATGCCCGTCGGCCGCCTCGACATGAACACCGAGGGGCTCCTCCTGCTGACCACCGACGGCGAGTTGAAACGCCAGCTCGAACTGCCCTTGACCGGCGTGCGCCGCACCTATCGCGCCCGCGCCTTCGGGACGATCAGCCAGGAGCAATTGGAAGACCTCATCAACGGCATCACCATCGAGGGCGTCCGCTATGGCAGCATCGACGCCAATCTGGAGCGCCGCACCGGCCGCAACCAGTGGATCGAGATGAGCCTGACAGAGGGCAAGAATCGCGAAGTCCGCCGCGTGCTGGAGCATTTCGAGCTGCAGGTCAGCCGCCTGATCCGCACCGCCTACGGCCCCTTCATCCTCGGGGATCTGCCTCCCGGCGGCGTCTCTGAAGTCCGCCCGCAGGACGTCGCCGAATTCCGCCGCAAGCCGGGCACGGTCGAGATCATGCCGCAAACCGCCGGACGGACGATCACCGTCGGCCGCCCTGCCCGTCCAAAATCTCCCTCTCCCCTTGCGGGAGAGGGCAGGGAGAGGGGTCGCACCGCGTCTGCGGCGCAAAAAGCTCAGGTCCGTCCGGCCAAACCGAAACCAGCCCCGCAGCCCGAACCTGCAGTCGAAAAGCCCGCGCGGCCCAAGCGCGGCGCCGGCTGGGCCAAGGCCAAGCCGAGACCCTCCTCGCGCCCCACCCGTCGCGGCATGAGCAAGGGCCAGACCACGCGCGGCCGCCCCGGCGGTAACAAGCGATGAGGATCATCGCCGGCGCCTGGCGCGGCCGAAAGCTCGAGACACCGGCGGGCCAGGCCACCCGCCCGACCAGCGATCGCGCCCGTGAAGGGCTCTTCTCCATGCTGCAATCCCGCCTCGGCAGCTTCGAGGATCTGGCCGTCGCCGATCTGTTTGCGGGTACCGGCGCGCTCGGCCTTGAGGCCCTGTCGCGCGGCGCCGCGCATTGCACCTTCTACGAGACGGACCGCGACGCCGTCGCCGTCCTGAAGCGCAACGCCGCCGCGCTCGGCGCTGCCGACCGCGCCGACATCCGCCCCCAGGACGCGGCGCGCGTCACCGGCGGCCCCTGGCACCTCGTCCTGCTCGATCCCCCTTATGCCTCCGGCAGGGCGATGGCCGCGCTCGCGAACCTCGCCGCTGGCGGCACGCTGGCGCCCGGTGCCCTTGTCAGTGTCGAAACGGCGCGCGACGAAGTCATCGCCGTGTCCGGCCTCGAGACCGACGCCGAGCGGATCTACGGCAAGGCGAAAATCACCCTGCTGCGCAAAGGCTGAGTTCCAGCGCTGAGCGCCCGGCATCGCGCGGGCAAGCCGCCATTCAGACGAAACCTGCTGATGCGCCGGTCGTTTGGTTGGCGTTCGGACGCGCAATGTATCTCGACAGCAAAGCGACAGACGAAAGGCTCCGCGCCGCGCTCCCCGTGCTGGCAGTCCACGCCTTGCTGGCGCTCGTGCTGATCCGCGGCCTGCACGGCGATCCGCCCGCCCCCGAGCCGGACCCGCTCCGGCTGACCCCTGTTCCGCCTGTGACGGTCATCGAGCCGGAGCCGCCCCCGCCGTCGCTGGCAGACGAGACCGCCGCCAATCCGCTGCGCCCGGCCGACCCACGCCCGGAAGGCGCCGCCTCGCCGCCCAATCTGAAGGCCGAACTTTCACCCTTCGTCGCGCCAGAACCGATTGTCCGCCCGCCGGTCCCGCCGCCACCCACGGTGACGCCCTCCCCCATCGCCGGCGCTGGCTCGGCACCCAGCGCAGGCGCCGCTCCGGTTCGCGGTCCCGGCACGGGCAGCGGCGGTCTGGGCGACGGGCTTGGCAGCGGGGCCGGCGGCGCGGGGCCCGGCGGTGGCGGCGGCGGTGACGGAGATGGCAGCAGGATTGTCGCCCGCCCGCCGCGCTGGGTCTGCTGCGGCCTTTCGATCGGCGACGTGCCCGTCGCGGTGCAGGAGCGCACCCACCCCGGAATATCGGTCGTGTCCGTCATCTATGCGGTCGAGGCCGATGGCCGCGTCACCGGCTGCCGCGTGTCCCGCTCCAGCGGCAATCGCGAGCTCGATTTGCTCACCTGCCGCCTGGTCGAACGCAATTACCGTTTTCAGCCGGCGCGCAATCCGGCCGGCCGCCCCATCCGCGTCGAGGATGTGGGCGACGACCATGAATGGCTGTTCGAGGACGAAGCAACCCGGCGCCCGCCTCGCCGGTGATCGCCTTCACCCTGTGCGGCCGAACAGCCTTTTCGTGAGCGGTGCGGGGGCGAACTGGCCCTGCGCATCGATAATCAGCGGGAAGCGCCGGCCCGCCACGCGCAGATAATACCAGGGTGCCCGGACGCGCGCTTGATACATGACCAGATCACCCGGACTATAGTCCGACCCGGTGATGCTCGACACCGGGAAACTCGCCAGCCGATCCCCGAACAGGTCAAGCGTCCGGACGTACAGCCGGTCCGCCGCTTCGTCATAGCCGATCGCCCAGACGTACAGCCGCCCGTACAGCCACATGCCGAGCGCGAAGGCGATGCCCAGCCCGGCCACGCCCAGCCCCCAGGCCAGCCGAACACCCAAAGGCGCGAGCACGCCACCGTCCGCCGGCCGCGATCCATAGGTCTGAAACAGGTCCCAGCCGAACCAGATCGCCCCGGCTGCCGCCGCCAGCGACAGCCACATGATGAACCGCACTCGCCGCACCCGCGGCCCCGCGCTGAAAATATCGATCATCGGATCGCTCCGGTCTTCAGCAACTGACTGAACAGGGCCTCGTCAGGAATCTCGCCACGCAGATCGACGAACAACGGCAGGGGTCTCCCTTTCAGGCGCAGAAGCAAGGCACGGCCAGCCAGGATGGGCCGCTCGATGTCGGCGGCGACGTCATCCGATCCGCCGCCCCCCGCCGCAAGGACGGGCACCAGGATCCGGCGGCCGTTCCAAACCCCATGAACCACAATCTCGAGCCGCCCGGCTTGCGGCGCATAATGGATCGTATGAACATATCGCCGCTGAAGCAGGATGATCAGCGCCGCGATCGGGATCCAGACGACACCGGAGGAGATCGCCACACCCAACCGGTATTCGAGCGGCGCCGATGCGTGGCTCAGGAAAATCGCCGCACCCAGCCCGATACCCGCAAGCGCGATCGCAAGGATGATCCATCGCGTCCAGCGCCCCCAATTGTGGGCGCTGCCCTGGTGATAGAGCAGAACCGAATCCCGGCTTTCAACCGCGCTCATCCACATCCCCCGCGCCCGATTGGCAAAACATGGCCGAGCCGGCAACGGGGTCAGGATGAAGGATAGCGCTCGAACCCCGGCAACTCGCCGATCCCATTCATCCAGTTCAACCGGTCCGCGGTCTGCACCTGGATCATCGGCGGCAGCGCTTCGGGATCATCCAGCGTGCCGGTCTGCAGGTCGATCAGGCCGGGCAGCACGACTTCATTCGTATAGGCGAAGCCGGTGCCGCATGACGGGCAGAATTGCCGCCGCGCATGTTCGGACGAAGCGAAGGTCGCTGTCTCACCCGTGATCGTCACCTGGTCCTGCTTGAAGGCCGACCAGCAGACCATCGGCGCGCCGCTATGCTTGCGGCAATCCGTGCAATTGCAGATCGCGACATAGACCGGGTCGCCCTCGATCGCATAACGCACCTTGCCGCAATAACAGCCGCCTTCCAGCATCTCTCGATCCCCTTTTGTTCTCAACGGCCCTTCTGGCACAGCCGCTCCGCGCCCGCAAGAGAAGACGGCTTCGTCGCGCAGTGCGCCGCCCCGGTCGCTTGCCCCGCGACTTTCCTCACACAATCCTCACTCTGCGCGCCATGCCCCCCGTTCGTACCAGCGAAGCCGAGATCGACCGCCTTGCCCGCACCATGGCCGCGAGCGCCGGCGTGGTCTGGGACCGGCTCGATCATTATCCCGGCTATATCCGCACCTATTGGCGCGGCGAGGCGCGCGCCCTGCTCGACCGGCTCGCCACCGGCGACCTGTCAAAAGTCGCCTGACCCCCGCCCTTCCCGCCACGCGAGCAGCCCCGCGGCGACAAGCCCCAGAGCGCCGAACACCAGCACCGCCCAACCATAGGAATAGCTGCTGTTGACGCGGACATAATCCTGCAGCTGCCCGATCGGATCGTCGCCGATCCCGCCGCCAAGCCGCAGCCGCGCGCGCTCGATCTCGGTGCTTACCCGGATGAAGGCATAGGCCGCCACCCCCAAAGCCGCGATGCCCGGCAGCATCGTCCAGCGCGTTCGGCCGAGCAGGGCCAGCGCCGCCCCCGCCGCCGCGAGCGCCAGGATCGCATAGCCACCCCAGCCGCCATCGGTCGCGATCAACGTCACCCCGCCCCGCTTCGGCACGTGCACCAAGGGCAGAAACGCGCCCAACGCCAGTAGCGCTGCGCCGCCCAGCGCCGTCAGTTTCGCCACTGTCCAGGTCATCGCCATCTCCGCATTCACATCCCCACAATGACGCGCCCGCCGCCGCGTTCCGCCCCAACCGGTCGTGCCATAGCTGAAAAGCCGCACGTCGCCTCCTATCTCCCTGTCCATGTTCGAAACCGTCATCGTCGCCGCCCGGGATCGCAAGCGGCTCGCGGAGATAGCGGGAGTCGTGTCCCGCTTCGGTCTGGGTTCGCTGACCGCGCGGCTCGGTTTCGGCGGCAATGGCGGCGGCGAACCCGACCCGGTCCGTGCGCGCGAGGCGATCGAGACGCTTGGCCCGACCTTCGTGAAGCTCGGCCAGATCCTCGCCACCCGCACCGATCTGCTCCCGCCCGCCTGGACCTCCGAGCTGGAGAAACTGCACAGCACCGCGCCAACGATTCCGTTCGCGGACTTGCGCCCGGCGGTCGAAGCCGCCCTCGGCGCGGCGCCCGAGGACATCTTCGCCACCTTCGACGAGACCCCGCTCGCCGCCGCCTCCATCGCCCAGGTCCACCGCGCCACCACGCAGGACGGTCGCGACGTCGCGGTGAAGATCCGCCGCCCCGGCATACGCCCCGCGATGGAAGCGGACCTGCGCCTCATCGCGCATCTTGCCAAAGTCGCCGAGGCAGCGCCCGCATTGGCCCGTTACAGCCCGCGTGAGATGGTCCGCCTGCTGGCGGAAGCGGTGCTGGAGGAACTGGATTTCACCAGCGAAGCCCGCAACGCGGAACGGATGGCGCAGTGCTTCGCCCGTGACCGGCGCGTCGTCATCCCCGCAGTGCATTGGGACTGGACCAGCGAAACCGTCCTCGTCACGGACTTCATTTCCGGCATCCCGCCGCTCAGCGCGGAGGCGTTGCGGGAGGAAGGCATCGATCCCGACGCCATCGCCACATTGGGCGCCGACATGGTGCTCGACATGCTGCTGATCCACGGCCTGTTCCACGGCGATCCGCATCCCGGCAACCTCCTCTGCCAGCCCGGCGACCGCATCGCTTTGCTCGATTTCGGCATGGTCGGCCGCGTCTCGCCGCGCCGCCGCGAGGAGATGCTGGGCTTCGTCCAGGCGATCGAGCGGGGCGACACCGCCCGCCTCGCCGAGGTCACCGGCCAATGGATCGAGGGCGGCGACCCGGTCCGCATCGCCGCCAGCGCCGAGCGGCTGGTCAACCGCCACAGCGGCCGCCCCCTCGTCCTCGCTCGCCTGATCCAGGACATGATGGGCGAAATCCGCGCGCTCGAAGGCGCCCTTCCCGCCGATCTGATCCTGATCTTCAAGGCAATGGTGACGATCGACGGCGTGCTCAGCCGCATCGCGCCGGGCTTCGACCTCAACGCCGCCGCCGCCCGCGTCGGCACCCGTGTCCTCGCCGCCCGGCTCGATCCCGGCGCGATGCAGGACAAGGTCGGCGCCCTGCTGACCGAGGCGGTCATGGCCTCCGATCAGCTTCCCGAACTGCTCCGCGCCGCCCGCCAGCGCCTGCTCGCCCCGCCGCCCGACAATCGTCGCGCCGATTTCGCCGCCGGCGCCCGCCCGATCGCCTTCGCCTTGCTCGCAGGCCTGCTCGCCATCGCCGCCGCAATCGCCTGGGCCTGAGCGCAGGCGGTTGCCCCGGCCCGCTCCGTTCCCTAATCGTTCACCCGCAATGGACCTCTCCCCCGCCCCCGACGCGCCCTATCTTCGCGGCCTGAACGAGCCGCAGCGCGAGGCGGTGCTCACCACCGAAGGCCCGGTCCTCGTCCTCGCCGGCGCCGGCACCGGCAAGACCGCCGCGCTCACCGCCCGCCTCGCCCATCTGCTCTTCACCCGCCGCGCCTGGCCGAGCGAAATTCTCTCCGTCACCTTCACCAACAAGGCCGCCCGCGAAATGCGCGAGCGGGTCGGGCGGCTGGTCGGTCAGGCGGTCGAGGGCATGCCCTGGCTCGGCACCTTCCACGCGATCGGCGCGAAAATGCTGCGCCGCCACGCCGAGCTGGTCGGGCTGCAGAGCAATTTCACCATCCTCGACACGGACGATCAGCTCCGCCTGCTGAAACAGCTGATCCAGGCCAACGACCTGGACGAGAAACGCTGGACCCCGCGCGCGCTCGCCGCCCTGATCGACCGCTGGAAGAATAAGGGCTGGACCCCGGCCGAGGTCGACAAGGGCGAGGCGGAGGCCTTCGCGCACGGCAAGGGCGCCGCGCTCTACAAGCAATATCAGGACCGGCTGAAGACCCTCAACGCCTGCGATTTCGGCGATCTGCTGCTGCACATGCTCGTCATCCTGCGCACCCATCGCGACGTGCTGGAGACGTACCAACAGCGCTTCAAATACGTGATGGTCGACGAATATCAGGACACGAACAGCGTCCAGTATCTCTGGCTCCGCCTCCTCGCGCAGGAGCGCAAGAATCTCTGCTGCGTCGGCGACGACGACCAGTCCATCTATTCCTGGCGCGGCGCGCAGGTCGAAAACATCCTGAAGTTCGACCGCGACTTTCCCGGCGCGAAGATCATCAAGCTGGAGCAGAACTACCGCTCCACCCCTCACATCCTCGCCGCCGCCTCCGCCGTCATCGCCAACAATGCCGGCCGCCTCGGCAAGACGCTCTGGACCGAGGAGGCGGAAGGCGAAAAGGTCAAGGTGATCGGCGTCTGGGACGGGCCGGAGGAAGCCCGCCGCGTCGGCGAGGAACTGGAGAGCATGCAGCGCGACGGCCGCGCCTTGGCCTCAGCCGCCATCCTCGTCCGCGCCCAGTTCCAGACCCGCGAGTTCGAGGAACGCTTCATCGCCATCGGGCTCCCCTACCGCATCGTCGGCGGCTTCCGCTTCTACGAGCGCGCCGAAATCCGCGACGCGCTCGCCTACCTGCGCGTCATCGCCCAGCCCGCAGACGACCTCGCCTTCGAACGCATCGTCAACACCCCCAAGCGCGGACTCGGCGACAAGGCGGTCGCCAAAATCCACCAGCACGCCCGCGCCACCGGCACCTCCCTTTTCCAGGCCGCCGCCGGCATCCTCGACACCGACGAACTCACCGGCGCCGCGCGTAAATCGTTGGGCAACCTCGTCGCCGATTTCGCGAGATGGCGCAAAATGCTCCCATCCTCCCTGTCGCCGCTAGGCGATGGGGAGGGGGACCGCTCGCCGCAGGCGAGTGGTGGAGGGGCAAATACCCCGGCAGATCGCACCCTCCCCCACGCCGAACTCGCCCGCCTCATGCTCGACGAATCCGGCTACACTGCCATGCTGCAGGCCGAGCGCAGCGCCGAATCCGCCGGCCGCCTCGAAAACCTCGCCGAGCTCGCCCGCGCGATGGAGGAATATGAAACGCTCGGCGCCTTCCTCGAACATGTCAGCCTCGTCATGGACAATGACGCGAATGCCGATGACGACAAGGTCACGATCATGACCGTCCACGCCGCCAAGGGGCTGGAGTTCGACACGACTTTCCTGGTCGGCTGGGAGGAAGGCGTCTTTCCGTCGCAGCGCGCGCTCGACGAAGGCGGCAATGCCGCGCTCGAGGAGGAACGCCGCCTCGCCTACGTCGCGATCACGCGGGCGCGGCGCAAATGCTTCATCCTCCACGCCGCCAACCGCCGCATCTACGGCCAGTGGACGAGCAGCATCCCGTCCCGCTTCGTCAACGAATTGCCCGGCGAGCATCTCGAGATGGAAACCACCATGACCGGCGGTGAAAGCCTGTGGCGCGCGAACTGGAGCGAGCATGCCGATCCGTTCGCGAACGCAGGACGCGCCGGCCAGCGCGGTCCCGGCTTCCAGCGCGCCGCCGGCTACGGCCAGGGCAGCTACACCAACTTCGCCGACCGCGTCGCCGAAAGCACGAACGCCTTCCGCGCCGCTTTGCCCCGCCCCGCCGGCACCCTGCCCCGCGAAGTAAAAGCCAGCGCCGTCAGCCTCGGCAATCCCGGCAGGTCGGACCTGGCGCTGGGCCAACGCGTCTTCCACCAGAAATTCGGCTACGGCACGATCGCGGAGATCGAAGGCAACAAACTGGAGATCGACTTCGAGCAGGCGGGCAGGAAGCGGGTGCTGGATAGCTTTGTGAGTTTGGGGTGAATTCGTGTCCCAGTTAGGCGTCTGCAACGGGCGCTCGGCCGGGAAACGTATGATGAACGATTTGACGAATCTTGTCTCCTGCCACCTCGGACTTCAACGAACCTGCGGTCTCGCCGGTGAAGGGTAGCCCCAAAATAAGCGCGTGAGCAGGGTTAGCTAGTAAAGCGCCTTCAGCGGGAAGCGGATCTTCAACGACATCAATGGGTTGCTCGAATTCCTCGAGAGCTGTCACTAAAGCGCCCACGTTGAACTGCGCAAACACCGACGTAGCGCCGATTGTTAGTCGTGACCCGACAGCCCTCCGGATCGCCTCCTCGTCGAGAAGACCAACTCGGCCGAGCATTCCAGTCCGAGTGACTGAAAGTCCGTCAACGTCCTTCGGGGAGCGATCGAATGCGGCACCGTTGATCTGGCCGGTGGCCGGATCAAAATTCAGCCCACCGACGTATCGCACTACATCCTCATCTCTAGCTACAGCCCCCAGCGCCGATCCCCTAACTTTTCAACATCAGGCGAGACAACCCTAGGGCTCGAACGGTTTCAACACATCCAGCATGGGTATCAGTACCCATAACGTGAACTAGTTTCCCTTGGCGGCTCTTAAACAAGACATATTGGATTTCATCCGCTCCACGAAACTGCAAACCTACTTGCTCGCCGCTCGCGGCCACCCAGACCAACCGGACATTTCCATTCCCTACAAGGAACGCGCTAGGACGAATCGACGGCTTGAATTCTGTTACAAATTTTAGCGCCTGCTCGGCCGATTCTGCTGAAAATGGCGCGCCTTCTGCTTCAGCAATTGTCCGCAAATCTTCAATTCGCTCGGCCAACGAGTCGAGCCAATCTGAGGCCAACTCAGTTGTCTTGGGTTCAACAAGCCAGTCGAGCATCATTGAGCCCGCGAGCCGGATGTCCACAACGGTTCCGAAACTTGCATTCGTGGAACCGCGGGGCACAACTTCTAAGCCATAATCGCGAAGCTGGTCATCAGTCAGCCGGGTCAGAAGGGTCCGAGGCTGTCTATGCCTAGCGTGCCAATGCTCTCCAGATGGAGCAAAATCGAAGAGGTCCGCAGAGTCACGCTCGTGGACAAGGTTGGTATACTTAGCCGCCACTGGCTTCACCCCCACTCTGCCCGGACTCTCCCGACTCCGGTGAAATGCTCGATATCGCGCTAATCACAGCCGTCGCGTTAACGCGCTCAGTCGCGATTCCCCGCTCCAAAATATGCATCGCCGACGCGACCGCATCCCGCCATTCCATTCGCAAGCGAACTACCTCGGTCATCTTCGGAGAGAGGTCGAGCTTCTCCTGAGACCCCATATCATGAAGGCGCACCAGCTCGGGACCCAGTTGGACGCAGGCGAGTTCAACGTCACGTCCTAGGTCGAGAACAAACATTCGATCTATAATAGCTCGTGAAAAGGTAGAATCGCGAACAAACTCGACCGCAACGTTGCTCTGAGATTCTTCAGCGTTTTCCAATGTGAAATCCGTCATGATGATTAGCCAAATTAGCTATCCAACCACATAGTGAGAATGTCCGCAGCCGCCAATGCCCTGACATCAATCTGCGAAATCGAACAAAAATGCTCACCATCACCCCCCTCTCCCCCGCGCCATCGAGATCGTCGCGTCCGGCCATTTCACCGCGGCGGAGGTCGCCCCGGCGCTCGATCGCATGGGTGAATTGCTCAACGAGATGCCACGGCTCGACATCCTCGCCGACGTGCGCGGCTCGCCCTCCATCGCTTTGTCGGTGATTGGCGAGGAGCTGAAGCGCCTCCCTGTTGTCTTCCGCCTGATCCGGCAGGTCGAACGCGTCGCGATCGTCGCGGACGCGCAGTGGGTCCGCGTCGCCAGCCGCATCGAAGGCGCGCTCATCCCCGGTCTGCATTACGAAGTCTATGAGCGCAGCGAGGAAGCCCACGCCCGCGCCTGGGCTTTGCGCCAGACCGACCAGCCCCGCCCCGCCTGATCCCAGGCCAGAGCCGAACCGAAGTCCTCAAGCCGACTTGCGGCCCTTCTTCGCGTCCGCCGGTCCCGCCTTCAGCGCCGCCAGCCGCGCCTCGATCTCCTCGTCGCGGCGGGCCGCGCGGATTTCCTGCACCTCGGCATCCGATGCCGCCTCGACCAGCCCCGGCGACACGCCGGAGGCCTGCACCGCCCGGTCGAACGCCGCCTCGGCGCGCTGCACCTTGCGGTCGTCATAGCCCTTCGCCGGTGCCGCCGGCCGCGCAGCATCCACCGCTTTCTGCTCGCGCACCATGTCGGCATGGCGCGCCTTCAATTCGTCGATGCTGGTCTGCAGCTGCTTGGCCTCATCGTCGGCCGCGGCCTGCTCCGCCGCCAGCCGCTTGCGCTCTTCCTCCAGATCCATCTGCCGGACCACAGCCGCCCGGCCCAGATCGTCGCGGCCCTTGTCCAGGGCATAACGCGCATCGCGGACCAGTTCGTTCACCTGATCGCGGATCGCCGCCTGCTGCAGGCCGGACTGGACCGACCGCGCCTTCGCCGCATCCTGGCGCTTCTGGAGCTTGTCGACCGCCTGCTCGACCTCGCGCACCGCGCGGCGCATCATGCCGCTGCTGTTCAGCCGCTCGGCCGCGCCGGTCGCGCTTTCCAGCCCGGCCGAAACCACCCTTTGCATGCGCTTGAAGATCGGCTCGGACATTATACGCTCCCCCAACAGGCTGTCGGCACCATGTTACTCGGATATTGCCAAATGGTAAGGAAATTTGTTCGCGGAGATGGATAAATCTGATCCGGGCTAACCTGTTGCCTTTCCGGCAATTCGGATCATCCGTCGGAAAAGCTCTTGACCAATATTCGCGCACTTCTGCGCCCTGCGCGATTAGCCTGAACGTCGGCCGCGCACCAGGTCGCGCAATCCATGCTATGCTCATTCCGCCCGCATCACGCACGGCCGCAAAGGAGCAACGCCCTGATCTGGTGGAGCCGCGGCGATCGCAAGGCAATGCTGCTTGAGCGCGCGCACGGCTCCAGCGACGACCGCCTCCTCGCCACCTGCACCTCCTCCGGCTCAGCCCGCCGACCCGCCTAAGCGGCCTCAGGTGAACAACGGCGAGATCGCGATCAGCGCCAGCAACGCCGCGACATAAGCCACGAAGGCGATCCCGAACGCGCGCCACCATCTCGTCGGCAGCCGCCGGGCCAGCCAGCGCGTCTGCACCACCAGATACCAGATGATCGTCGCCAGGATCATCGGCATCACCAGCAGCGGCATCCACGTCCACGCCGTGGTCGAAAGCGTCGCGCCCAGGCTGAACAGCAAGGCGAAAGGCGCGGTCGCATAACATTGCGCGAAGAAGGGCCGGCGCAGATTGTCGCGGTCCAGCTTGCGTCGCTGCGCCACCAGCACCGCCACCGCCATGGTCAGCGGGAAGATGGCGAAGCAGATCAGCCGCAGGATGATCAAATTCGTGTCGCTGTCGATCAGGATGGCAAGGCCATGCCGGTCCGCAATCATCGGGCTGTCGCCGATCAGCGCCAGCTCCACCCCATGCGCCAGCAACACGCTCAGCAGCAGGAAGAGCGGCGGCCCCAGCACATCCGTATATTGCTGGTCAGCGCGATCTTTCAGCTCGCTTTCGGCATAGTCCATCATCGTCACCGGACGCCGGACCGCGCGCCACAGGGTGACCGGATAAAAGATCACCCAGCTCATGACTTCGTAGAGAAGTTCGTCGAGCTGCTTGAACAGTTGCACCGGGTTCATTTCACCACCCTACGCCCCGCTCGCCGGGTGTCGAGACGCCACAGCCTGGCTTCGGCCTAATGCCCATTGCGAACCAGTTGTGACGTATCGCCTCTCCAGGCGCTTGCAGCAACTCGCCTCGCCCTTCGCATGGGTCCCGCCGGCCGCCATTTTTCTTGGTTTTGCGCCAGTTTTTATGTGCCCGGTTCATTTCACGGACAGTCGATGGCGGCTAGTCCGAACCCACCGGCGCAGTCCATGCGCAAGGAAAAATGGGGTTCACATGCTTAGCAAACTTCGCCGCTTCGCGGCCACGGCAACTCTTGCATCCATCGCCTGGGCCGCCCCGGCGCTCGCGCAGGCGCCGCATTACCGGTTCAGCAATTTCCAGCTCGGCCTGAACGCGTCGATGGATGTCGGCGACATTGCCGGTCAGGCGCACAAGGTCGGCATGATGCTGCCCACCAGCCAGGCGAGCGGACAATATTGGACGATCACGCCCGTCGGCGGCGGCTTCGTCCGCCTGTCCAACACCTTCACCGGTCCCAATCAATGCCTGGACGTGGCGGGCGACGGCGCGGTCTATATGGATGGCTGCGGCCGCCAGATCGGCCAGCGCTGGCGCATCGAGGGCGTGGTCGGCGGCGTCCGTCTGACCAATGCCTTCGCGGCCGGCCGCTGCCTCGATCTGTTCGCCGGTCCGAACCTGACCGTGCCGGCGCTCCTGCCCTGCGCGGGCACGCCCAGCCAGACCTGGATCGTGGCGCTGACCGGCACGCAATAAGCCGCTTTCCGCCGGGGCCGGTCGAAAGCCGGCCCCGGCACGCCGTCGATCCGTCAGCCACGCGGCATTTTCCTACAGGATCGCAAGCTGATAAAAGGCGCGAATGACATCGCCCGTGCGCCTTTCCCGATTTCCCTGCGCCCCTGGCGTGCGCCCGATCCACCGAGCGTCCGCCGCGCGTCGCGTCGCGTCGCCATTGAAATTCCGCCGCACAGGGTGTCAACTTTGTCAGCTTCCGCGGGCGCGGCCATGAGCGTCGCCTTCCGCCGCGAATCCGATGACGAGCATCTGGAACCGAAGTTCGAACTGCCGATCCCGCCCGGCCCGAACCTCGTCACGCTGCGCGGTCTCGCGCTGATCACGGCAAAGGTGGAGACTCTGGAGGCGGACCTGGCCGCGATGGGCGACGTTCCCGCCGGTCCCCAGGTAGCGAAGACACAGGAAGGCGCCAGGGCCGAGGCACTGCGCCGCGACCTGCGCTACTGGCGCACCCGCCACGCCACGGCCATACTGGCCGCGCCCCCGCCCGACGACGAAGCCGGCTTCGGCACTGCGGTAGCCTTCCGCCTCGGCGGCGCGGAACGGCGGATCGAGATTGTCGGCCATGACGAGGCCGATCCGGACGCCGGCCGCATCGCCTTCACCGCCCCTCTCGCCCGCGCCTTGACCGGCGCCGCGGCCGGGGAGAGCGTCGATTTCAACAATGTCGCCGACGCGATCGAACTGCTTTCGGTCGCACCGCTCGAACCCGGGGGAGAATGATCATGGCCGAACGCTTCGAACGCCACCGCCAGCCCTGGAAATCCGAGGAGATCCAGAAACTCCACCTCCTCGCCGGCAAGGGCCAGTCGGTGAAGGCCATCGCCAAGGCCCTCACTCGCAGTGAGGAATCGGTCAAGGACCGCGCCAAGGCCGACGGGCTGAAGCTGGCGAAATTGCGGTGAGGTTTAGACACCTGCCCTCTCCCAACCCCGTCCAGGCTGAGCTTGTCGAAGCCCTGCCCTTCTTAGTGCGGCACGAAGAAGGGACAGTCCTTCGACAAGCTCAGGACAAGCGGGACTTGTTTGGCGAGGCAGTTTGATGCCCAAAATCCTCGTCGATGCCGATGCCTGCCCGGTGAAGGACGAAATCTACAAGGTCGCCTGGCGGCACGAGGTGCCGGTCGCGGTGGTGAGCAATCAGCGCATCCGCATCCCCGATCACCCGTTGATCGAGCGCGTCACCGTCTCCGACGCCTTCGACGCCGCCGACGACTGGATCGCCGAAGCCTCCGGCCCCGCCACCATCGTCATCACCGCCGACATCCTCCTCGCCGACCGCGCGCTGAAAGCCGGCGCCACCGTCATCGCCCCGACCGGCAAGCCCTTCACCACCGCCTCGATCGGCGGCGCGATCGCCACCCGCGCGATCATGGCCGATCTGCGCGCCGGCATCGGCAACACCGGCGGCCCCGCCCCATTCTCGAAAGCCGACCGCTCCCGCTTTCTCTCCGCGCTCGACGACGCGCTCGTCCGCCTGAAGCGCGCTCGATGATCGCCCGCCATTGTCTTTTCGGCCCTCTTCGCCTATATCCCTCTCGCTGACGTCGCTGGCGACGGGTCCCGATGCCTCCATTTCGCGAGGCCGCTTGTTTCCCCTTTCTTGGCTGACCGGCTCCGCGCCGCAAATTGTTGCGCGGGCGCATTCGGCGCGCTTTTGAAATGGCCGCGCCGCAGACAGGGAGCCAAATATGGCCAAGGAAGAGCTTCTCACCATCGAGGGCGAGATCGACGAGATCTACCCCGACGGCCGCTTCGGCGTGATGCTGGACAACCAGCATCGCATCATCGCCTACACTGCCGGCAAGATGCGGCGGTTCCGCATCCGCTCGGTGGTCGGCGACCGCGTCCATGTCGAGATGACGCCTTACGACCTCAGCAAGGGCCGCATCATTTTCCGCGAACGCACGCCGGGCGTAGGCCCGAGCCAGCGTCGCGCGTTCAAGCGATGACGCTCTTTTCGACGACAATATCGGGCGCGGAGGTTCCGCGTCCCAAGGACTGACATGAAACTGAATACCAATAGACGACCCAAATTGTTTCCGCCTCTCGCCCTCGTGAATTCGGCTCCGGCCGCCGGGCGTTCCTCTCCTTCCGCTCAGCATGGCGGCCTTTCGCCGCTGGAACTGCGCCGCATCGTCGCCGATCTGCTCGGCTGACCTCCAACCGACCCTCGCTCCGGCGGGGGTCTTTTTTTGGCGCGAACATTTCTTTGCCGCGCCGCAACATTGTTCGTCCTGAGCGGTTATCGCCAGGCCGCTTCTTCCAAGCTGCTGTTCAGGAGACCACCATGCCCTACGCCACCGCCCGCGACGGGACGAAACTCTACGTCAAGGAAATGGGCCAGGGCCGCCCGGTCGTCCTGATCCATGGCTGGCCGCTCAATGCCGACAGCTGGGATGCGGTCGCGGTACCGCTGGCCGAGGCCGGCAATCGCGTCATCGCCTATGACCGCCGCGGCTTCGGCCGCTCCGATCAGCCGTGGGACGGCTATGATTACGATACTTTCGCCGACGATCTTCGTACGGTGCTCGAGGAGTTCGACCTCCGTGACAATGTGGCTCTGGTCGGCTTTTCGATGGGCGGCGGTGAAGTCGCCCGCTATCTCTCCCGCCATGGCGCGGACGGCATCGACCGGGTCGCCCTGATCGGGTCCATCGTCCCCTACATGCTCAAGACGGACGACAATCCGGACGGCGTGCCGCAGGACGTGTTCGACGGCATGGAGAAGCAGATGCGCGATGATCGCGCCGCCTTCTTCCAGACCTTCTTCCGCTCCTTCTACGGCGTGGGCATGATCTCACAGCCGGTCAGCAATGCGGTGATCGAGCACAGCTTCCAGATGGCGATGCTGGCGGGCCTGCGTCCGACGCTCGCCGCCGCCGGAGCCTTCGCCTCGACCGACTTCCGCTCCGATCTCGCCGCGTTCAGCGTGCCGACTTTGATCATCCATGGCACGGCCGACCAGACCGTGCCGATCGACACGTCCGCTCGCGCGGCTGCGCGCGGCATCCCGGGATCGACCTTGATCGAATATGACGGCTCGGCCCACGGCCTGATCGAATCCGACCGCGAGCGGCTGACCAGCGATCTCCTCGCTTTCCTCGGCGGCGGCTCGGCCATGCCGCAGTTGGGCGCGACCCGCGAAACCGCCTATTGATTGCATGCCGGGGAGCGTTGCGGCCCGTCACGCCGCGTCCTAAGCGCCGCTGATGCCGCCGCGCTCCCCCCTCCAGATCCGCGACTATCGCCTCTACTGGCTGGCGCGGCTCTTCTCGACCATCGCCCAGATGGCGATGGTGATTGTGATCGGCTGGCAGGTATATGACATCGCCCGCCAGACGATGGACATTCCAGCGGCGGCCTTCCAGCTCGGCCTGGTCGGCCTCGTCCAGTTCGCCCCGCTCTTCCTGCTCACCCTGATCAGCGGCTGGACCGCCGACCGGATCGACCGCCGCTACATCGCCCGGCTCGTGCTGGCGCTGGAGATGCTCTGCGCCGCGATCCTGTGGTGGACGACGTGGCACGGCACCATCAACCTGCCGACTTTGTTCTCCGTCGCCGCTCTGCTCGGCGTCGCCCGCGCCTTCGCCGGGCCGGCACTCGGCGCGCTCGCCCCCAATCTCGTCCCGACGGAATTGCTGCCCAAGGCGATCGCACTCAGTTCGATGGTCTGGCAGGTCGGTACCATCGCTGGACCGGCAATCGGCGGCATCCTCTATGACGTGACGCCGCACTACCCCTATGCGCTGAGCACCATCCTGTTCGGCGTCTCAACGGCGCTCATGTTCATGATCCGCCCGATCCCGCGCACCTCGATCCGCGGCAGCGGCAGTCCCTGGCGGCAGATGGTCGACGGCCTGTCCTACGTCGGCCGCAACCGCCTCGTGCTCGGCGCGATTACCCTGGATCTGTTCGCCGTATTGCTCGGCGGTGTCACCGCGGTTCTGCCCATCTATGCCCGCGACATTTTGGTTATCGGCCCCGAGGGACTTGGGCCACTCCGCGCCGCGCCAGCGATCGGCGCGACCCTCACCGCGCTCTATTTCTCCTTCCGCCCGATCAAGAATGATGTCGGCGCAAAGATGCTGGCTGCCGTCGTCGTCTTCGGCATCGCCACCGCCATCTTCGGGATTTCGCGCTGGCTACCGCTGTCGCTGGCGATGCTGGCCTTGCTCGGCGCGGCGGACATGTTCTCCGTCTATATCCGCCAGTCGCTGATCCAGTTGCACACGCCGGATGCGATGCGCGGCCGGGTCAGCGCCGCCTCGACCCTCGCCATCTCCGCGTCGAACGAGTTGGGCGAGGCCCGCGCCGGTTTCTCCGCCGCCGGCATCGGGCCGGTCACCGCCGTGGTCGCGGGCGGGATCGGTGCGGTGGTCGTCACCCTGTTGTGGGCAAGATGGTTCCCCGAATTGCGCCGTGCGCGCACATTCGATCCTCCGAAGGACCTGGAGCCGGAAAAGCCTCCCATTGCGGCCGGCGGCGCCTGACCGGCCCTTCAAGCATGGGCTTTGCGGCCCTATAGTTCCACCGCAAGATACAGGAGACGAATGATGCGGGCCGCCAACATTCTCGAGACGATCGGCAACACGCCACACATCCGCATCAACCGTCTGTTCGGCGACGCCGAGGTCTGGGTGAAGTCCGAACGCTCGAATCCCGGCGGCTCGATCAAGGACCGGATCGGCCTCGCCATGATCGAGGATGCGGAACGTTCCGGCGCGCTGCAGCCCGGCGGCACGATCATCGAACCGACCAGTGGCAATACCGGCATCGGCCTGGCGATGGTCGCGGCGGTGAAGGGCTACAAGCTCATCCTCGTCATGCCCGAAAGCATGAGCATTGAGCGGCGGCGTCTGATGCTGGCTTATGGCGCGACCTTCGACCTCACCCCGCGCGAGGGCGGGATGAAGGCCGCCATCGCCCGCGCGAAAGAACTGACCGAGCAGACCCCCGGCGGCTGGATGCCGCAGCAATTCGAGAATCCTGCCAACCTCGAAGTTCACCGGCGCACGACCGCCCCCGAAATCCTGGCCGACTTCAGCGATGCGCCGATCGACGTGTTGATCACCGGTGTCGGCACCGGCGGCCACATCACGGCCTGCGCCGAATTGCTGAAGAAGGAATGGCCCAGCTTGCAGGTCTTCGCGGTCGAGCCGACCCTCTCGCCGGTCCTCTCCGGCGGCCAGCCTGGCCCGCACCCGATCCAGGGCATCGGCGCCGGCTTCGTTCCGGCGATCATGGACACCAGCCTGCTGGACGGCGTGATCCAGGTCGATCCCGCCGATGCCAAGGATATGGCCCGCCGCGCCGCGCGCGAGGAAGGCTTGCTCGTTGGCATCAGTTCCGGCGCCACCCTCGCCGCGATCCGGCAGAAGCTGGCGGAGATCGGCCCCGGCAAGCGCGTCCTGGGCTTCAGCTACGACACGGGCGAGCGCTATCTGTCGGTGCCCGACTTCCTGCCGGAATAGCCCGCTTGGCGCGGCGCCACGACGCGGCGTAAGCTGCGGCGATGATCTAACGCGAGATCGCCCTGCCCGCCCAGTGCTAGACAAAGGGGGCGATCGGGACGGTCTGCTCTCCCTGCTCCTGCAGCAGAGCGAGCAACCGGAAGAGGCGACCGGCCTCAGCGGGGGGCAATTGGCTGAGCCGGCGCATCAGATTGCCGGTTACCCGGCACGTTTCCAGCGGTGGGCCGATGCCATCCAGCGCATCGAGCATCTGTGGTTCCGACAGGCCCAATGCGCTTTGCGCCTCGGTGAGGAACGCTTCGCGAAACACCTCCAGTTCGTCCTCCGTCGCCATCGGCAAATCGCGGCGAGCGGGCGTGGTGAGCAACGCCTGATAAAAGCGCCTTTCCCGGGCGACCGCATGGGGCGCCTCATACTCCCGAATGTCGCCCGCGGTGCCGAGCAGAATAGCCGCGCAAATATCGGGGTGAGGCTCGAGCCGCTGCGATTCATCGGCGACCAGCCGCAGATATTCCAGCACCAGTTGATCGGGCGCGGCCTTCATCCGTCGCATGACCATCCTGGACATGACCAGCCGGATGCCGCGGGCAAGCGAATGCTTGTCGCCGGGCGGCTCGCTCAATTGCCGCACGATAAAGCTTCGCAACTCGGCATGGGTCTGTGGCTCGAAGTGGCGCACCAGGGCGTAAGTCGGCTCATATGATTCCATCGCGCGCAAGGCACGGTCCGCGCTCTCTTCGGGGCTGATATTGCACCCCGCCAAGGCGAGCAGCGCCGCCGCGCCCATCGCCCGAAGCGCTCCGCTGCAGCGGCCAAGCCAATTCACCTGTATCGCCCCTCCCCCTAGTTTCGCGCCGCCGTCCGCCGGTAGCTCAGCGCCTCGGCGACATGGACCCGGCCGACCGTCTCGCTGCCGGCCAGATCCGCGATGGTGCGGGCGACGCGCAGGACACGGTGATAGCCGCGGGCGGACAGACGCATTGCCTCGGCGGCCTGGGCCAGCAACTGGCGGCCCGGTTCGTCGGGGGTGGCGACGGCGTTGAGCAATTCACCATCCGCCTCTGCATTCGAGCGAACGCCCGCGCCCTCATAGCGCGCGGTCTGTATCGCGCGGGCGTCGGCAACGCGGGCGGCGACTTCCGCCGAGCCCTCGCTGGGCGGCGGCAGGACCAGATCGGCGGCGGCGACCGCCTGCACTTCGACATGCAGGTCGATGCGGTCGAGCAGCGGACCGGACACGCGCGCCTGATAGTCGGCGGCGCAGCGCGGCGCGCGCGAGCAGGCCAAGGCCGCATCGCCGAGATGGCCGCAGCGGCAGGGGTTCATCGCCGCCACGAGCTGAACGCGAGCCGGGAAGGTGACGTGGGCGTTGGCGCGGGCAATCTGGACATTGCCGGTCTCCAGCGGCTGGCGGAGGCTATCGAGGACGTTGCGCTGGAATTCGGGCAGCTCGTCTAAAAAGAGCACGCCGAGATGGGCGAGGCTGACTTCACCGGGACGGGCCTTCAGGCCGCCGCCGACCAGAGCGGGCATGGAGGCACTGTGGTGCGGCGCGCGGAACGGGCGGGTGCGGACGAGGCGGCCGCCTTCGAGCTGGCCGGCAACGCTGGCGACCATCGAGACTTCCAGCGCTTCGGCGGGGGTCAGGTCCGGCAGGATGCCGGGCAGGCAGGCGGCGAGCAGGGATTTGCCGGCGCCCGGCGGGCCGACCATGATCATGTTGTGACCGCCCGCCGCGGCGATCTCCAGCGCGCGCTTGGCGGTTTCCTGCCCTTTGACCTGGCCGAGGTCGACGGCGCTGCGGACCGGCTCCACCGCGCCCGGCGTCGGAGGCGACAGCACCGCACCGCCGCGCAGATGATTGAGCAGAGTGATGAGGTCGGGCGCGGCGACGACTTCCACATCGCCCGCCCAGGCCGCTTCGCCGCCCTGCTCCGCCGGGCAGATCAGGCCGAGCTTCTTCTCCGACGCATGGAGCGCGGCGAGGAGGACGCCCGGCGACGAGGCGATGCGGCCGTCCAGGCTCAATTCCCCGACCGCCAAATAGCCCGCGAGCATTTCCCGATCGATCGCACCCATTGCCGCCAGCAGGCCGAGGGCGATCGGCAGGTCGTAGTGCGACCCCTCCTTCGGCAGATCGGCGGGGGAGAGGTTGACGGTGATGCGCTTGGGCGGGAGCGACAGGCCGATGGCCGACAGAGCCGCATAGACGCGCTCGCGGCCCTCGGCCGCGGCCTTGTCCGGCAGGCCGACCACCAGGAATTTCGGCAGGCCCGGCGCGAGGTGGACCTGGCATTCGACCGCCCGCGCCTCCAGGCCAAGAAATGCGACCGTGGCGACATGCGCGACCATGTATTCAGCACTCCCCCCGCAAGTCGCCGAATGTGGCGGGAGTCGCGCGCCAAGTCGAGCGGCTTATCCAACCGCACCTTTAATGACCCGCTTGTAGATGCGCGTGAGTGTGCGGATGTCCTCGATTGCCGCCGCTTCGTCGAGTTTGTGCATCGTCGCATTGGGCAGGCCGAAATCGACGACCGGGCAGACGGCGATCAGGAAGCGGCCGTCAGAGGTGCCGCCGTGGGTGGATAGGCGAGGCTCCACGCCGGTTTCTTCGGCGATCGCCGCGCGGACGATCTCGTAGATCGGGCCCGGCGGCGTGAGGAAAGCCTCGCCGGAAATGAGCGCTTTCACGGTCGATCCCGGCGCGGCTTGCTCCGCGGTGCGCTCCACCATGGCGACCAGATCGGCCCCGCGCTGGAGGTTGTTGAAGCGGATGTTGAGTTGGACGATGCCGTTGCCGGGAATCACGTTGGTCGCGCTGCCGGGGCTACGGACGTCGGTGATTTCCAGGTTGGACGGCTGGAATTGCTCATTGCCGTCGTCGAGGTGGAGCGCATCCAGCGCCGTCACCACCGCCGCCAGCTTGGGGATCGGATTGTCGGCGCGGTGCGGATAGGCGACATGGCCCTGCACGCCGGGGACAGTGATCCACATGTTCACCGAGCCGCGCCGCCCGATCTTCACGATATCGCCGAGCCGGTCTTCGGAGGTCGGCTCGCCGATGAGGATCATGTCCGGCTTGATCCCGCGCCCGGCCATCCATTCGATGAGCTTCGGCGTGCCGTAGGTGGCCGGCCCTTCCTCGTCGCCGGTGATGATCAGGCTGATCGTGCCCTCATGCTCCGGCATCTCCGCGCAGGCCGCGACGAAGCAGGCGATCGAGCTTTTCATGTCGACCGCGCCACGGCCGTAGAGCAGGCCGCTTTCTTCGGTCGGAACGAACGGATCGGTGCGCCAGCCGCCGCCGGGGGGCACCACATCGAGATGGCCGGCAAAGCCGAAATGCGGCCCGCCGCTGCCGCGCGTGGCGAAGAGGTTCTCTACCGGCCCATCCGGCGCCTCGCCCTCGACCATGCGATGCACGGTAAAGCCGAGCGGAACGAGCGCCTGTTCCAGCACGTCGAACACCTCGCCGGTGGCGGGCGTGATGCTGTGGCAGGCGATCAGGCGGGAGGCCAAAGCGACGGGATCGACACTCATGCCCCGTACCCCCGGCTCAACTCTGGAGAGTTACAAGAGTCACGAATGTCATGACTGTCGCACGGAATCGCGGGGGGTTTTGTAACTTTCGGAAGCGAAAACGGCTGCTTCGACAAAAAGGAAGCGCGGTGCTTTTGCGGGGCGATCATGCCCGCCACAAGATCAGCCGAAATCCTATCTTGCAAGCCCGGCGTGATCGGCCGCTACCTTCCCATCCCGTTCAGCCTGAGCTTGTCGAGACGAAGTCGGCCGAAGGCCAACGCCTGCCCTTCTTACTTGCTTGAGGATTGAAGAAAGGACAGTCCTTCGACAAGCTCAGGATGAGCGGTGTTGGGAGACTCACCGGTGCCCAAGCTCGATCTCGGCGCGATCCCGCAGACCAATGCGACCGGCTATCCGCCGCCGTACGACGCGCCAATGGCGAAGCGGCACTATCGCCGCCTTGCACCTGCGTCGGGCCTGATCGATTTCGGCGTGAGCCATGTCGTGCTCGAACCCGGCGGCATCTCCAGCCAGCGCCACTGGCATGAGGGGGAGGATGAATTCCTGGTCATGCTCTCCGGCACAGCGGTGCTGATCGAGAATGACGGCGAAACCCCGCTCGCCCCCGGCGATTGCGCCGCCTGGGCGAAAGGCGTTGCCAACGGGCATCAACTGGTGAACCGGTCGGATGAGTCCTGCACGTTCATCGTCGTCGGCAGGCCCGCGGCGAGCGATTGCCACTATCCCGATATCGATCTGCATCTGCCGGCGGGCGGGCCTTATACCAGCAAGCGTGGACAGGAACCTTCCGACTCCGGTGTCCGCTGAGGGTCGAAAGCCGACTTCAGGAGCGATCGAGCGCCTGCCGATCGTAGGGACCGCGACAGAATGTCATGTCGTTCCTGTAGCAACTACTGGCCTTCAGCGCCTCCGCTCGCGACCCCGTCTTCGGCTTGACCGATCAGCCGACAGGTTTTCGCAGTTTTGACCGCCATGACCCCAGCAATGACAGCGAACAGGCCACCAAAAATCAAACAGAGCCAGACCAGGCGCAGATACCCATCTCTCGATCCGTCTTCACCGACTTGGACCACGTAATGGCGCGCGGCGATCGAGACGCCCTTGGCCTCAAGGGCCGCATAGGCGTCACTCGGCAAACCGTTCTCAATCAAGATGCCTGTCACCGTCTCTGAAGCGGGCCGGTGAGCAATTGTGTCCGCGAGCGTTCCCCACCAGATCGCGGTGAACAGGACGATCGGCGCTGTGTCCGATACCGCATCGGCTCGACTGTCGCGCCTCTCGCCGACGCGGAATCCGGTATAGGTCCATCGTACCGACCCGGTCCTTTGTCGCCGCCGAACCTGCGTGCGCGCCGTTTCCACCGAAACCCCGCGCAGCACGACTTCGCGACCCGTTGGCGCTGTGCCCTCGATCAACATCGCCGCAGTGACCTCGACCGGGGCCTGGCTTTTGTCCGGCCCCAAGCCGATCCAAACCCACACAGCCGCCGCGACCAGCAAGAGTGCGGCCGATACCGCGAAGAGCACGGCAGGAAGGCGCCGCAACCGCCGGCGTACTTGCGCGCTGGTCTCCGCTCGGATTTGTTGTTTATCGCTGCGGTAAATCCAGCGTGACAAGGACCTTCGCCAGCCGTCTTTCGCCATCCAACTTGCCTTGCCCCGCCGTCCGCCGTCCGGCTGACTTATAACAAGCAGCCGAACATCTGCTAAGGTCGAAAGAGCCTCCCTCCTAACCCACCGGCGGACCGAATAGCCGTCGCATGAGACAGGCTTGCGGGCCATAAACGCCGACCTTAGCCGCCAGAGCAGCTGAGCAATGCGCAGATTCGAAGCCGAGCGAGGCCCAGTACGGTGCGGCGCCTTCCACCGCGATCAGTTCCGCCCTGTCGAGACCGTCGCGCCCCGCCAGTTCGAAGGCGCGGCGGACGAGGTCGCGGCCGATGCCCGAACCCCTCCCCTGCGGTGAGACGGCGAGGTCGTGGATGAACAGCACCTCGCTGGGTGCCTCGACGGGCAGGATGGTGCCGACCGGCGGCGGCGCGAGGCTGGCCCAGCCGTGCGCGAGCAGATAGGCGACGAGCGCGCCTTCGCGGGTCGCGGCGAAGCAATAGCTGGCTTTTGTGGCGATGCGGCTTGCAAAGGCCGGCTCATCCTCGCGCAGGAAGGCGGGATAGGCCTGCGCCTGGATGGCGAGCGCGGCGGGAACATCGCCCGGCTCGAGCGGGCGGATCGTAAGGCTGGGCTTGATGTCGGTCATCTTCGGAAAGGCGGCGGGATGCCTAAGCCGCCGGCTGCTCGAAATTCTCGACCACCCACGGTTCCTCCTGCGCCGCGGTCACCCATTCCATCAGCCAGGGATGGTTGAGGATCGCGCCGACATAGGCCTGGGCGAAATTGGGGACGCCGATGCTGTGGGTGACGAAGCGCGTCACCACCGGCGCGAACATGATATCCGCCGCGCCGAACGTGCCGAACAGATAAGGCCCGCCGCTGCCGTGGACGGCGCGGGCCTGCGCCCAGAGTTCGAGGATGCGCTTGATCTCCTCGATCGTGTCTTCCGACAATTCGCGCGGCTCGAACACCTTGCGGACGTTCATCGGGCATTCGCGGCGGAGGTTCGCGTAGCTTGAGTGCATTTCCGCCGCCATCGATCGGGCCATGCCGCGCGCGCCGTCATCGTCCGGCCAGAAGCGGGCGCGGTCGGTCTTCTCCGCGAGATATTCGACGATGGCCAGGCTGTCCCAGATCACCGTCTCTTCGTCCCACAGGATCGGGACCTTGCCGCCGGATGGGGCGAATTCATTGCCTTCCTGGCTGCGGTCCCACTCCTCACCGAACATCGGCACGGTGATTTCCTCGAACGGCAGGCCCGATTGCTTGACCGCGAGCCAGCCGCGCAGCGACCATGAGGAATAGGCCTTGTTGCCGATGAAGAGCTTGAGCATGCGGCGACCTTCCTAAGCTAGGCCGGACGGGTCAAGCGAAAGCGGCTTCCAGCACCGCGGCGCGCAGACGCTCCAGGCCCAGGCCTCCTTCGCTGGAGGTCGCGATCACTTCCGGATGCGCGGCTGCATGCTTGCGGGCTTCCGCCTCGGTCGCGGCCTGGACCTCGGCCAGAGCGGTCGCCTTGATCTTGTCGGCCTTGGTGAGGACAAGCCGGTAGCTGACCGCCGCCGCGTCGAGCATGGCGATGATCTCGCGGTCGATCTCCTTGATGCCGTGTCGGCTGTCGATCAGCACCAAGGCGCGCTTCAGCACCTGGCGGCCGCGCAGATAATCGTTCACCAGGAAGCGCCAGCGCTTCGCCACGTCCTTGGGCGCCTTGGCAAAGCCGTAGCCCGGCATATCGACCAGCCGCAGCACCGCCGGATCGCCGACGTCGAAGAAGTTCAGCTCCTGCGTGCGGCCGGGCGTGTTGGAGGTGCGCGCGAGGCCGTTGCGGTTGGTCAGCCGGTTCAGCAGCGAGGATTTGCCCACGTTGGAGCGTCCGGCGAAGGCGATTTCCGGCACCGTCGCATCGGGCAGGAATTTCAACTCCGGCGCCGATTTCAGGAAAGAGACCGGCCCGGAAAAGAGCTTCCGGGCCGTCTCCGTCAGGTCGTCCTCAGCTCCGGTCACGACGCGTCGGCTTGCTGCCGAGCCGCTTTGCGCCGGGCTTGGCGAGTTGCGGCTTGGGAACCGGCGCCGGTGGCGGCGGCGGCTCGTCCGGCGGTGGCGACGCACCGCCCTTGCCCGCTGCGGGCGGTGCCAGCTTCATCTCCGGATGGCGCGCGTAGAGCAGCCGCTGCTGCGCGATGGAGAGGATATTGTTGGTGACCCAGTAAAGCTGCAGGCCCGCCGCGAACGGCGCCATGATGAACATCAGCACCCAGGGCAGGAAGCCGAAAATCTTGCGCTGCACGGGATCCGGAATGGGCGGATTGAGCTTCTGCTGCAGCCACATGGTGACGCCGACCAGGATCGGCAGCACGCCGACGGCCAGGATAGCGGGGGGATCGAAGGGCAGCAGGCCGAAGGCGTTGACCGGGGTCAGCGGATCGGGCGCGGACAGATCCTTGATCCACGCCACGAACGGCTGGTGCCGCATCTCCACCGAGATGATGAGCACGCGATACAGCGCATAGAAGATCGGAATCTGGATCAGGATCGGCAGGCAGCCCGCCGCCGGATTGACCTTCTCCTCCTTGTACAGCTTCATCATCTCCTGCTGCATGCGCGGTTTGTCGTCCTTGAACCGCTCCTGCAGCGCCTGCACCTTCGGCTGGATGGCGCGCATCTGCCCGAACGAGCGGAACTGCTTCTGCGCGATCGGATACATGAGCAGGCGGACGATCAGGGTGAGGCAGATGATCGCCACGCCGAAATTGCCGAGCACGCCGAACAGCCAGACGAGCAGGCTGAAGATCGGCCGCATGAACCAGACGTACCAGCCCCAGTCGATCGCCTTGTCGAGCGTGGTGCCGAGCGAGGCGGTATAGGCCTCCAGCACCGTCACTTCCTTCGCGCCGGCGAAGATGTGGCTGGTGGTGGTGGTGGTCTGGCCGGGGGAGACGACCGCCGGGGCGACCGTCACGTCCGCCTGAAAGCTGTCCCGGTCGCCGGTGTGCCGCAGCCTGGCCTGCACGGCCGCGTCCTGGCCCGGAATGATCGCCGCGAGCCAATATTTGTCGGAGAAGCCGAGCCAGCCGCCATTGCTGGTGAAGCTGCGCTCCCGCTCGGCCGAAATGTCTTCGTAATTGTTGGCGTAATCGGCGGCATCGTTGAACACGCCGACCGGGCCAATATGCATCGTCCAGTCGTCGCGCTCGACCGCCTCGCCATCGCGATGGCGCACGCCGCCGATCCGGTTGATCAGCGAATAGGGGCGGATCGCCACCGGCCCGGTGCCGCGATTGATGACTTTCTGCTGGACCGTGAACAGGTAATTCTCGTCGACGGTCAGTACGATCTCGAAGGTCAGCCCCTGTCCGTTGTCCCAGCTGAGCGTGACGGGTGCGCCGGGAACGAGGCGCGGCGCGCTGGCCGTCCAGACGGTGTCCGCATTCGGCACCGCGACGCCCTGCGTATCGCTGGTCCACCCGATGCTCGCGAAATAAGCGTGCGCCGTGCCGCCCGGCGAGAACAGCCGGATCGGCGGCGAATCCCGGTCGATCGTCAAGGTGTGGCGGAGCAGCAGCAGATCGTCGATCCGCGCGCCCTTCAGATTGATCGAACCGCGCAAAGCCGGCGTATCCACCGCCAGCCGCTCGCCGGCGGTCTCGCGCAGGACCTCATCGACGTTGCGGACCGCGGCCGGTGCGCCGGTCGCGTCGGCTGGCGCGTTGCCCTGCTGCTGTTCAGCCGGCTGCTTGCCGGCCTCGACCTTCGCCGTCTCCGGGGGCGGGAACATCCAACTCGACAGCGCGCTCCAGCCGAGAATGACCAGCAGCGACAAGGCGATCGCCAGGATGAGGTTGCGCGTATCGTTCACGGAGAATCCTTGGAGAAATCAGTGTTGAGGCTCAGGGCACCGGGTCATGCCCGCACCCGCCCCAGGGATGGCAGCGGCCCAGCCGTTTGAGCGTGAGCCAGCCCCCCTTCAGCGCCCCATAGCGCCGAAGCGCGGTGATTGCATAGGCCGAGCATGAAGGCTGGAAGCGGCACGATGGCGGCAGGATGCGCGACGGCCCCTTCTGCCAGGCCAAAGCGATGAGGATGAAGAGGCGAGCGATCACGGCCGGTCACGGCGTTGCGGCTTGCCGACACGAACCAATGCCTGCTCGAAATCAGACCGCAGCAACGCATAGTCGCGCTCGATCCCGCTCTGCCGGCCGATCAAAATGTGGTCCGCCCCCGCAATGCCGCGTTCGGGGAGGACCAGCCTGGCGAGTTCGCGGAAGCGGCGCTTCATGCGGTTGCGAATCACCGCATTGCCGACCTTGCCGGACACGGTGATGCCGATGCCCATTGCAGGATCATCGTCGCCGCGCGGGCGGACGAGCAGGACGAAGCCGGGCGTGGGCGCACGCCGGCCGCGATTCGCCGCGAGATAATCGGCGCGGCGGGTGACCCGCCGCAGCTGGACTGGAGTTAGGCCGACAGCTTCTTGCGGCCGCGGGCGCGGCGCGCATTCAGGACCTTGCGGCCCCCGACGGTCGCCATCCGCGAGCGGAAACCGTGACGGCGCGCCCGAACGAGATTGCTCGGCTGAAAGGTGCGCTTCATCACTCATTCCTCAAAATATCTGATCTAAAGAAAAAGGCCGCCACAAAAGGGCGGCTGTGCCGGGGCGCGTTAGCTGAACGCCCCTGCCAAGTCAACGATGGCGCTGGCCAAGCAGCCGGTCGCGGATGCGACGGCGCGAGCGGCGCTCCCTGTGCGCGGCGATCGCCGGGTCGTCGTCGAAGCATTTGGGCGAGGAGGGGGCGGCATCGAACGGGATGCCCTCGACCGCATCCTGCGCCCGGGCCCGCTCCAGCCGGCGCTTGTAGCTCAGCCGCCTGAGGCCGAAATCGACCCAGTCGCCTTTCTTCGGATGAGATTTCTTGAAGCGGGCATATTTCTTCTTCACCCAGGTCGAGCCGCGCAGCATCAGGCCGAAGCCGAGCGCGAAGACGACGATGCCGCCCGGCCCCGGAATCGCGCCGACGAGCGGCGAGATGATCACCAGCAGCAAGCCGCCCCAGAACATGCAGGCGCGGGCGAACAGGCCGCGCTTCAGCGGGCGTTTGATCGTGTCTGGCGCGTCAGCGGTCATGGGCCGAATGTGGGGCATGCCCCCTTAAGGCGCAATTGCCGGCACTTCCGGCTCAGCGTTTGCGGCGCAGGATGATGTAGAGCGCGCCGCTGCCGCCATGGCGCGGATGGGCACCGCGCACCGCCGCGATCGACCCGGCGTGGCGCGAGGCACCGAGCCAGTCGCCGACCGCCGCGCGGATCGCGCCCCGGCCAGAGGGCTTGCGCGCCTCACTGGGTGGCTTGCCCGTGATGAGGAGGAGCAGGCGCGCGCCGTCGGCGATGCCCTGTTCGAGCCGGCGGTCGAGCAGGTCGTAGGCGGTGGCGAGGTTGTGACCGTGCAGATCGACCGTCGCGTCGGGCTGGACCAGGCCCCGCGACAGACGGCGGTCCCAGCTGCCGTCCAAAGTCTCGCCCGGTTTGGGTGCGGAAACGGTCTGACGAGGTGGCGGCGTGGCGCGGACAGGTCTCGGCGAGACGGGAACTGGCTCTGGCGCGGCGACGGGTGCCGCCGCCAGCGACGCCGTATCCGGGTGAAGCGGGGTCACGCTCGCCACCACCCGGTTCCACAGGGCCTGCTCGGCGGCGCTGAGCCGGCGCATTACCTCTGACCGGACAGGCGCTCCAGCGTGCCGCGCGGCAGCAACACGAACGCCCTGCCCCGCGCCTGCAGCGGCCCGGAAATGCGCACCGCTTCCTCGCCCGCGCCCCAGAAGGTGTCGAAGCGGTTGGCGCCGCGGATCGCGCCGCCCGTATCCTGCGCCACCCACAGGCCGTCGGCATTCTGGTTGTCCATGTTGAACAGCAGAACCGGCGCGCCATAGGTGATGAAGGTTGGATCGACCGCGACCGAGCCGCGCGGCGTGACGGGCACGCCCAGCGAACCGATCGGGCCGGGACCCGTCAGTTCCCTGAAGAAGACGTAGCTGGGATTCTCGCGCATCAGCGCCGCGCCGCCGTCGGGCTGGCGGCGCATCCAGTCCTGAATGGTCTGCAGGGTGATCGGCGGCTGCAATTGCCCGCGCTCGCGCAGGATGCGACCGATCGGGACATAGCCCCTGCCGTTCTGCTCGGCATAGCCCAGCCGCAGCACGCCGCCCTCGCGCAGATTCATCCGGCCCGAGCCCTGAATCTCCATGAAGAACAGATCGATCGCGTCGGCCGCCCAGGCGATTTCCAGGCCGCGGCCGGCCAGCGCGCCGTCCATGATCTGGCCGCGCGTCAGATAGGGCTTCGTCATGCCTGGCGGGCGGCCATAGACCGGCACTTCGCAACCCGGCTGACGGGTGCGGCAACCGTTGATCGTCGCTTCGTAATAGCCGGTGGCGAAAGCGGCGCCGTCGCCGACCTCGACACTTTCGAAATGGGTGGTGAAGAAACGGATCGCGTCGCGCTCGGGCCAACCGCGCGCAGCGGCGCAGGCCTCGGTCCAGTCGCTGGGCCGGGTCAGGCCGGAGCGGTCGTTGCGGCGGATCGTCCCGGCGCAGCTGACCCGGAAGGTCTCAAGCCCGCGCGCCGCGGCTTCGGGCGACAGGTTCAGATTGGCGATCGTCGGCCCCGGGCGCAGGCCGGCATCGGCGGCGCGGGTCGAGCCGCGAGCGGCAACCGACGGCAGCAAGGCGCGCTCGGCCGAGGGGCGCGACGGCGCGGACGGACGGGCGACGATCGGCGGCGGGATCAGCGGCCTGTCGACCACCGGCGGCTGCGGCTGCGGGCGCGGCTGGACAACCGGCGGCTGCGACGGGGGAATGACGCGCGAGGCGCAGCCGGCGAGGATCAGGCCGGCCGCGAGAGGGAGAAAGCGAAGCATGAGGCTGCACTAAGGCATCGCGGGACGCGATAACACCCTAGTTTGTCACGCCGAACTTCATTCGGCATCCATCTTCCAGAGTTGGAAAGAAGGCAGGTACACTCCGGATCAAGCCCGGGGTGACGATTTCTCGATGACGGAGAGCCTCAGTCCTCGATGTCGTCGGTTTCGACCAGCACCCAGTTCGGGTCGATGCTCGAAAGGTCGCGGCGGAAGGTCCACAGGTTGCGGGCGGGGACCGCGTCGGACATTGAACCGGCGACGACATTGCCGTCACTGTCGCGCGTCACCGCGGCGATGAAGGCGTCGAAACGCACGTCGATCGTCGCCACCTTGCGCACGACCTCCGCATTCTCGATGGCGGCGCGCTCGATCGCAATCAGGCGATTGTCGAGCGTGTGCCCCGCGGCTTCGCGCTCGGCGATCGAGGCGGCGAAGGCGGCGCGCACGTCGTCGCCGACATAAGGCGTCAGCGCCGCGACATCGCCGCGCCACAGCGCCTCGAGGATCATCCGGTAGGCGCCCTGCGCGCCGTCGAGGAAGCGATTGGTATCAAAGCCGGGATCGGCCGCAATCAGCGAACGCAAGGCGGCCGCCGAGCCCTTGTCGAGCGTCACGGTGACGGAATCGGGGATAGCCGACGGCTCGTTCGCCTTCGCATTCGGTTCCGGCGCCGCATTCGGCTTCGGCCGCGCGACAGGCTGCTGCTGCTCGTGGCCCGTGCGCTGCCCGAGCACCGAATACAGGCGCAGCCCCACGAACAGGGCAACCATGGCAAGCAACACGATCTCGACGGTCAAAAGACACACTCCCGGCAGGCGAAACACCTACATAGGCTTTTCGGGACCCGGTTTCAAACGATTGCACCGACGCGGGAGTTGCGGGCGGGCCGATTGCGTCCCGTCAGCGCTCCTGCTAGTCGCGCGCATCGCGTCGCCGTGGCACCTCGCCTGGCGCACTTTCTGACACGAAATATCTGAAAAGGTTCTGAACAGATGGCCGACGAACAGGGCAATGACGCGCTTGTCGATCTCCCGCCGCTTGACGCCAACAGCAACAACAATGCGCCGCAGGTCGGCGTGATCGCCCAATATGTGAAGGACCTGTCGTTCGAGAATCCGGGCGCGCCGGCCGTGTACCAGTGGCAGGGCCAGCCGCAGATGGACGTGCAGGTGAATATCGGCGCGGCCAATGTCGGCGAGAATCTGCATGAAGTGCAGCTGAAGATCGACGTCACCGCCAAGGCGCCGGAAGGCACCGCCTTCCGCGTCGAACTGCTCTATGCCGGCCTGTTCACGCTGGCGAACATTCCGGACGAGCAGTTGCAGCCCTTCCTGCTCGCCGAGGCCCCGCGCCTGCTCTTCCCGTTCGCCCGCCAGATCGTGTCGGACACGGTGCTGCATGGCGGCTTCCCGCCCTTCCTGCTCGATCCGATCGATTTCGGCGGCCTCTACATGCAGCGCGCGGCGCAGGTGCAGGCCGGTGCGACCGGCGGCCAGGCCGGCGAGACCGGGCTGGCCTAAGCGCTAAACCCAATTCCCGCCTTGCCCGAGCCAGTCGAGCCGCAGGCGACCGAAGGTCAACGGCTGCCTTTCCTTTCTTCGTAAAAAGAAGGACAGGCCTTCGACAAGCTCAGGCAGGGCGGTTCGTTTTTATGGCAGCCAGCGCATGAACCTCGTCAAAGCCATTGGCACCATCGGCGGGCTGACCATGGTCAGCCGCGTGCTCGGCTTCGCGCGCGACATGATCGGCAGTCGCATCCTCGGCGCCAGCCACGCCAACGATGCGTTCAACGTCGCCTTCACTTTGCCGAACATCTTCCGCCGCCTGTTCGGCGAGGGCGCGTTCGCCTCCGGTTTCGTGCCTTTGTTCAGCCGCCGGCTTGCCTCGGGCGGGCCGGAGGACGCGCAGAAATTCTCCAACGAGATTCTCGCCGTCTTCATGCCCACTTTGTTGATCGTCACCGCGATCTTCATGGTCGCGATGCCGGGTTTCCTGTGGCTGATCGTCTCCGATTATGCCGAGACGCCGGGCAAGTTCGAACTGGCGGTCGAACTCACCCGCTGGACCTTCCCCTATCTGATCTTCATCAGCCTGGTGGCACTGCTGTCGGGGGTGCTGAACTCGCTGACCCGCTTCGCGATCGCGGCCTTCGCCCCCGCCTTGCTGAACATCGCCCTCATCGTCGGCCTGCTCGTCTCGCCGGGCGGGAGCAGCGAGGCGGAGCTGACCCAGACCGTCCGCAACATGGCGATCGCGGTGCTGGCGGGCGGCGTGGCGCAATTCGCCTTGTGCTGGTGGGCCGTGCGCAAGGCAGGGATCAGGCTGCATTTCGGCCGGCCCAAGCTGACGCCGGCGGTGAAGGAATTGCTGATCCTGATCCTGCCCGCGACCGTGGCGGCGGGCGTCTATCAGATCAGCCAGCTCTTCTACACCTTCTTCGCCTCCGGCCTCGGCGAGGGCGCGCTGACCAATCTGGGCTATGCCGACCGGCTGAACCAGCTGCCTTTGTCGATCATCGGCACGGCGCTCGGCACCGCGATCCTGCCGTCGATCAGCCGGGCGATCGAGAAGCAGAATGAGGCGGGCGCGGCCGACATTCAGGCGCGCGCCTTCGATCTCGCCATGCTGCTGACCTTGCCGGCGACGATCGCCCTTTCAGTCACCGCCATCCCGATCATCGGTGCTCTCTTCCAGGGCGGCAATTATACGCAGGAGAATGCCGTCATCACCGGCAACATCCTGTCGATCCTCGTGCTCGGCCTTCCCGCTTACGTGCTGGTCAAGGTGCTGACCCCCGGCTTCTACGCCCGCAAGGACGTGAAGACGCCGGTGCGGATCGCGATGGCGATCCTCGGCGGCAGCATCGTGGCGAACTTCGCTCTGATCCCGTTCATCGGCATTTACAGCCTCGCGACCGTCACCTCGGTCGGGGCGTGGCTGAACTTCCTGTTGCTGTTCGTGATCCTTGCCGCGCGCGGCCACTTCAAGATGCCCGGCTGGCTGGTCTCTCGCGTCGCGCGGCAGCTGATCGCCGCCGCCGTGATGGGCGTCGTGCTGTTCTTCCTGCAAAACTATCTCGGCGACATCTTCACCGGTTCTACCGGAAGGCGGATCATCGGCATCGGGATGATCGTCGGCACCGGCGGCATCCTCTATTTCGGCATCGCCTGGGTGATCGGCGGCATCGACAAGGATGATTTCAAGACGCTCTTCAAGCGCGCCAAGCCCGAAGAAGCCCCGCTGAGCGAAGGGATTTGATGTCCAGCATAGCTCGCCTCGCCCCCAACCCCTCCCCCTTGTGGGGAGGGGTTGGGGTGGGGGCGCGAGCCGGTCAGGCTCGCAGAAGAATCTTTTCAGCCGCAGACGCGGCTGGG
>ERZ761607.928-NODE-928-length-41087-cov-13.965417_pt1 | contig 41087 bp, 39 predicted proteins | sample MGYA00511164_ERZ761607 | MGnify/ENA primary metagenome ERZ761607 (study PRJEB28899, sample SAMN02445080) | bioreactor sludge metagenome | biome: EBPR sludge | place: Australia: Brisbane, Thorneside Wastewater Treatment Plant | collected 2011-06-22 ...
CCGCAGGACACCACGCCCGGGCCGCCCCCCGCGCCCAAGCCCAAAGCCACCCCTGCCCAGCCGCCGCAGGATGAGCCCCTCGTCGCCGCCAGCGTGGCCCTGGAGGACTACGCCGCCGTCCTGCGCCGGCCGGACTCCAAAGCCATCCTCGAGCAAAACATCCGCGCCCTCGCCGCCCTGCAAAACCGCGCCGCCGTCGTCCTCCGCCCCGTCATCGCCGACAGCAGCGTCCTGCTCGGCGACCTGATGCAGGGCAAAACCAAGGGCGCCCCTGAGCGCATCCGCGAGCTGCGCCGCCGCATCCGCGAGGCCGGGGCGCTCGGCAAGGCCGTGCGCTCCATGCTCGACCTCCACGAGGCCAACGAAAGCCGCCCCCTCTCCGGCCTCTTCGAGGACTACCTCAACCTGCCCGACACCCTGCAAAAAGAGCTGCCCGAGCGCACCGACCCCATCTCCCGCTACCTCGACTCCCTCGACCGCGAATTCTCCGGCAACCCAGGCCGGGCCACCCCGCCCGCCCGCTGAGGCTGAGGCAACCAGCCGCCCAGGGACGGCTGAGCCGTGTTCATGCGATGGAAAACCACGAATGGGCACGAATGAGCACGAATTTTGGCGGCATCATGTCCGGTGAGCTGAAGCGCCGGGAGATCACCCCTGGGTGATGCCCCCATCCCTCTCTTCTCCGCATGGATTCGTGTCCATTCGTGGTTCAACCGCATCGTTACGGCTGAGTCGGGGCGCATGGCTCCACGCGCGACGCGCTGGGAGGGGCTGCCGGCCACGGGAGTCGAACCGCTTTGGGCATACCCCCGGGCACGCAGCGCATGGGACACCGCACCCCGCCTGGGGCCGGTCGCGGCGGGGATGACGGGCATCAGCCTGTGCCTGGCGGCGTGCAAATAGCCCCACAATTTTATAATTTCCTGCTTTTTATAAAGCTGCGCCTGCTTGGGGACAAGTTGCGACCGCTTTCCAGGTTCATGCAGCCGCTTTTTCAATGGCTGCAACGGCTTCATGGACTGATGCAGCCGCTTTTTGTGCCACTGCAACGGCTGCAGCGGCTCATGCAGTCGCTTTTTGTACCGCTGTAACGGCTGCAGCAGGTCATGCAGTTGCTTTTTGGGCTGCTGCAACCGTTGCAGCGGTTGAAAAAGCTGTTGCAGCATAGCATCAAGGTATTGCAGGCGGCATTTTTTATACTTCTTTGGTTCAATTAGAAAAATCATCAAATCAGAAAGCTGTTGCAGTGCTTTGGACAGGCGGCGTATGAAACTTTTCATTTGAACAATGCACCCATGCAGGGCGGGCGCGGGGCCTGCCAGCCTTTCTGGCATGGCATCCAGCCCCCGCGAACCCGGCGGCGGCGGATGCGCGGCAGACCGCCGCCCTCAAAAGGCGCGGATGGCCGGTGGCGGCGCGCGGTTCAGCCCGCGAAAATGCGCTTTGATCTTTGCGCTTTGACCTTTAAACATCCCGCGCCATGCCAAAAACCAGCCTCACCAAAGACGAAGTCAAAGAAATGCTCCTGCTCGCCGCCGAGCGCGTCATCGCCGCCGAACCCGCGCTCTCCGAGGCGGACCGGAACCTGGGTGATGGCGACCACGGCCTGGGCATGCAGCGCGGCATGACTGCGGCGAAGGAAAAACTGCTCGAAGGCGAGGCGGCCTCCGTGGAGAAGGCCTTCAGCACCGTCGGCATGGCCATGATGAGCAGCATGGGCGGCGCCTCGGGCGCGATTTTCGGCACCTTTTTCCGCAACGGCGGCAAGGCGCTGGCCGGCAAGGAGACGCTCGACTCCGCCGGGCTGGCCGCCTTTCTCCAGGCCGGTGTGGAGGGTGTGAAACAGCGCGGCGGCGCCGCCGTGGGCGACAAGACGGTGGTGGACGCCATGCAGCCCGCCGCGGAAAAGGCCGCCGCCGTCGCGGACCAGCCCCTGCCGGAGGCCGCCGCCGCCGTGCATGAGGCGGCGCTGGCCGGCCTGGAGGCCAGCAAGGGCATGGTCGCCAAATTCGGCCGCGCCAAGACGCTCGGCGAGGCCTGCATCGGCTTCCCCGACGCCGGCGCGCTCTCGGTGACAGTCATCCTCGGGGCGATGAAGGATTACATCCAGGCCTGAGCGGCGCTGGAGTTCAGCGTTGGAGTTCAAGCTTTAGCTTGTTCAATGAACTCCCATAGCGGAGCCAACTCCCGTGTCGCCTGAAGGCTTCACTCCAACGGCAGGGTTTGTACGCGCGGATTTGCAAAAACCGTTCACACTCTCCAGCTTGGGCCAACGAATGAAACTGCCGCGCTCCTTTTCTCCCGTCCTCCTGCGCGTCTGGCGGCTGGGGCTGCTGGCGGCGGCGGTGCTGCTGGCGCGGGAGGCGGAGCGGCGGCGGGAGGATGTGGAGCTGGCCTCGGCGCTGACGGCGGAGCGGGTGCGGGATTTTTTTCCCAATGCGGAAAATCTGGAGGAGCCGGACGCGCGCGGACGCCAGGCGGTGCGGGACGCGGAGGGGGCGCTGCTGGGGCATGTGACGACGACGCTGCCGGAGTCGCGCGGCATCATCGGCTACTCGGGGCCGACGCACTCGCTGCTGGCCTTTGATCCGCAAGGCGCGGTGCTGGGCCTGCGCGTGCTGCGCAGCCACGACACGCCGGACCACCTGGCGGAGGTGGTGGCGGAGCGGAGGTTCTTCGCGCAATTCCGGGGCAAGAAACCGGAGGAGCTGGAAGGCATGGAGCTGCACGCGGTGACGGGCGCCACGCTGACGAGCACGGCCATCGCGGAGGGTGTGCTGGCGCGGCTGGGCGCGGCGGCGAAGGTGTCGCTGCGCTTCCCGGAGGAGATCACGCTGGAGGAGGTGCGGCGGCTGGAGCCTGCGGCGGAGGCTTTGAAAAGACACGCGGGGCCCGCGGGCGGCATGGAGGTGCTGGACGGGAAAGGCCGGCGCATCGGCATCGCCACGCGCACCTCGCCGGTGACGGACACGCTGGTCGGCTACAAAGGGCCGACGGACACGCTGATGCTGCTGGACGCGCGCGGGGAGAAGCTGCGCCGGATCGCGCTGCGCAAGAGCTACGACACGGCGCGCTATGTGGCCTATGTCACGGGGGACGAGTATTTTCAAAATCTCTTCAACGAGCGCGCGCTGGAGGCGCTGGCAGTCATGGACTTCAAGGCGGCGAGGATCGAAGGCGTGTCCGGCGCCACGGAGACGAGCTGGTCGGTGGCGGAGGGGCTGAAGCGGCGCGCGGCGCACATTCTGGAGCAGCGGCCCGCCGGCTGGCTGCGGCAGGCGCGCTGGCGCTGGCAGGACACGGGCCACGCGGTGATGGTGCTCTCGGCTTTGCTGATGGCCTTCACGCGCCTGCGCGGTGTGGCCTGGGCGCGGCACACGCACCACGCGCTGCTGGTGGTGTATGGCGGCTTCATCGCCGGGGAGCTGCTCTCGCAGGGGCTGCTGGCCGGATGGGCGGCGCACGGCACGCCGTGGAAAAGCGCGCCGGGTCTGCTGCTGCTGGCGGCGGTGGCGCTGCTGGGGCCGGTCTTCACCGGGAAGCACTTGTACTGCCATCACCTGTGCGCGCACGGGGCCTTGCAGCAGCTCGTGGCGCGGCACACCGGCGTGGAGGCGCGCATCCCGGCGCGGGTGGACCGCTGGCTGGGGCGGCTGCCTTTTGCGCTGCTGGCGCTGGTGCTGGCCAGCGTGGTGCTGGGCTGGGGCCTGGACCTGAACGCGCTGGAGGCCTTTGACGCGTATCTGTTCCGCATCGCAGGCTGGGCGAGCATTTGCATCGCCGTGGCGGGCTTGATCGCGGCGCTGTTCACCCCGCTGGCCTACTGCAAGTACGGCTGCCCGACGGGGGCGCTGCTCAAACTGCTGCGCTTCACCGGCGCGGGGGACCGCCTTGGCGCGCGCGACTGGCTGGCCGCGCTGGCGCTGGCCGCGGGGGCGCTGGCCTTGTAAAAGGCTTACGCGAGGTGGAGCTCGAGAAGCTGGGCGCGGATCTGGCCGCGCCATTTGTCGAGGTAAGCGAGGCGGGCCTGGGCGGCCTGGATGTCGGCCCAGACACCGGGGTCTGAGGCGGCGATGCGCGCGTCGAAGGCTGGGAGCTGCTCCTCGATGGCGGTCCAGGCCTCTCCGATGCGCGCGCCAAGGTCCTCCAGGGCCTCGCGCTGGCGCATTTCCCCTCGGGCGAGCAGGGCTTTGGCGAGGGCGCTGGCGGCGGCTTTCTTTTGGTTCGCAAGCGCGGCGCTTTCGCGCAGGAGCGGGCCGAGTTTTTCAAACAGGCTCATGAGCGCGGCGTCAAGCGGGACGGCGCGCCAGACCGCGCCGGAGTGGCGCTCAAGGAGGTGCTTGAGGCGGGTGACGGGGGACTTGAGGGTTTCGAGCGCCTGGTTCAGCTCCGCGGCGGGCGCGGAGTCGCCGTGTGTGTTCAAGTCGGGGTGGGCGGCGCGCGCGGCGCTGTGCCAGGCGGCCTGGAGCGTGCCGTCAGCGAGCGCGGCGCGCGGCGGCAGGCCGAGAAGGGCGAAGGCGTCTGGCTGCTGCGGCATGGCCTGTGCGGGGATCAGGCGGAGAAGCTCTCGCCGCAGGAGCAGGTGACGACGGCGTTGGGGTTGGTGACTTTGAATCCGCCCTGCTGGAGGTCGTCGCTGTAATCCAGCTCCGAGCCGGTGACAAAGAGCGCGCTTTTCGGATCAATGACAACACGCACGCCGCCGGAGGCGACCATGATGTCGCGGTTGGCGGGGCCGTCCACGAGGTCCATTTTGTATTGCAGGCCGGAGCAGCCGCCGCCGACGACGGCGATGCGCAGCGCGCCGGTCTCCGCGCGGCCCTGGCGGGTGAGCAGGCCGGTGAGGCGGTTGGCGGCGGCGGGCAGCACTTTGATGAGCTTTTCGTTGCCGGTCTTGTAGGCGGGGGCGTTCATGCTCGGAGGAATACGAACGGCTCAGGCGGGCTGGCGCGCTTTCCAGGCTTCGAAGGCGCTTTTGGGCGCGCGGAAGACGGCGGCGCAGCGCGGGCAGGTGATGGTGGCGAAACCGTCCTCGAAAATGTAGTCGAGGTCGGCGTCAGGCAGCCGGGTGAGCAGCGGGTAGAGCCGGTCCGGGGTGCAGCCGCACTCGAAGATGTAGCCGCGCGTTTCGAGCAGGGACAGGGTTTCGGTTTCGCCGAGGCCGGGGATTTGCTCCAGGGTTAGGGAGGCGAGCCAGTCGAGGTCGGCATCCGGCTCGGCGGAAATCTGCGCGAACTCCTCGTCGGGCAGGCGGAAGACACGGGTGGGGCGCTGCTCGCTCTGAGTGTAAAACTGCTCGACTGCGGCCGGGATGTCAGCACCGGCAAACTCGATCATGCTCTGGCGCGGCTGCATGTGCGGCCGCGTGGTCTGGGCGATGAAGAGATTTTTTCCGCTGTCCTTCACATCCTCGGTGAAGACGCGCCCGGTGACTCTGCCGGGGCGGCTGCCGCCGGTGACGAAGAGGTTCATGAGCGGATCGTGGAAGTTCACCGTCCAGGCGCAGCCCTCGTCCTGCGGACGGGAGGCCAGGTGCAGGGCGAGGGTGGCCAGGGCGTCCTTGAGCATCTGGTCGGGATCGTCGGCCAGCTTCAGGCCGTGCTGCATGAGGTGCAGGTAGTAGTCCATGTAGAGCGGGCTGAACTGCCCGCGCACAAGCAGGCAGTTGCGCCCGCGCACGAACTCGCAGCGGACGGGGACGACGGCTGAATCGGGCTGCATCACAGCTTGCGGACTTTGATGTCCTTGTAATAAACGACGCTCTGCGGGTCGTGGCCCTGGATGGCGATGGTGCCCTCTCCGAGCTTGCGTCCGGGCATGTTTTTCAGCGCGGTGGAGGGATCCCAGCCGTCGGGCTCGGTCCACTCGGTGGTGGTCTGGCCGTTGATCTTGATGATGATCTTTTTGTCCTGGACGCGGATGAAGTACTCGAACCATTCGTCATCGCCGACGGGCGCGGTGTCGAGCACGTCCTTGACGGCGTAAAGGCCGCCGGTCTTTTTGGGATCCTTGTGGCCGGTGCTGTTGACCTGGCATTCATAGCCGGTGTCGGGCCAGCCTTTTTCCTGGAACTTGGTGTGGATGTAGATGCCGGAGTTGGAGCCTGGCATGTGCTTGACGGTGGCTTTGAACTCGAAGTTCTTGAAGCTGGCGTCGCCCGTCGGGCCGGTATAAAAAAGGTGGGAGCGGCCGTTGCAGACCTTGAGCGCGCCGTCCTCGACGATGAAGGAATCGGGCGTTTCCGCGCTGTCCTTCCAGCCGGCGAGGTCGTTGCCGTTGAAGATGGTCATCCAGCCTTTCTCACTGTCCGGCTTCGCGGCGGGCGTGCCGGTCGGGGTGAGATCGGCGGGCTTGCCGGTGAATTCTTCCTTGGGACCGCAGGAGGCGAGCAAGCCCAGGATGGCGAGGGTGGCGAGATGCGTGACTTTTTTCATGGGAGGCCGTTTTTACACGGGAAGGCGGGCATTACAAGCGCGCTTCCTGCGCCACCTGCTGGAGGAAGGCCCAGTTCCGCGTGACCTGCGCGGCGAGGAAGGCGGCGAGCAGCAATGCCACCGGCCAGCGCAGGCGCGGCCAGTGCTCCAGCGCGCGCTCCAGGCCGAGGCCGGCGGCGATGACCACCAGCGGCGTCCACAGGCATGCGTGCAGCAGCAGGCGTCCGGGCGAGCCGTGCCAGGCAAGGGCGGCCACAGTCCAGACCAGCGCGGCGAGAATGCCCAGCGCGTAGGGATCCAGCCGCGCGCGCCAGCACAGCCCCGCGCAGGCCAGGGCCAGCAGCAGCAGCCAGCCACCGCCCACGCCTTTCTGCCAGTCCATGCGGGACCAGTCGGCATCGTCGAGAACGACGATGCGACGCGCGCTCCGAGTGCGGCCGGGGTCGGACCGCGTCACGGGCATCGGCGGAGCCACGAGATTGGTCAGGAAAATCTCCCGAGTCACGCGGCCGGGCAGGTTTTCCCCGGCGGGCCAGCCGGCGTCCCGCACTCGCCAGCTCAGCAGGTCCTCCGGCAGCGGCGGGGACAAAGGAAAGACCGCGCGCTGGGTGTTCGCCAATCCGAACGCCAGCGTCAGCGCGGCAAGAGTGACAAGCAGCGGCCCGGGAGTGAAGCGGCGGTTCAATGCCGTGTCCTGCGCGCAGCGGACCAGGCCGAACAGGACCACGGCGATGACGCTGCCTATGAAGCATGACACCGCGTAAGCCGCCGCCGCCAGATGCAGCCACCACGGCGCCAGCGCCCCGCGCGCCGTCACCGCAGCGAGCGCGGCGACGGACATGCCGGCGAAAATCCACACCTCAGGCAGCGCCGCCATCATGAGCGTGCCCGTGCCCGCGCCGTGGACCGCCGCAAGCATCAGCGCGCGCATCCGCCCGATCCCGCTCCACAGCAGCGCATGATAGACCATCACCACGCTTAGCGCGCCGGCCGCGCCGGTGAGCATGGCCACGCCGTGCTTGCGCGCGCTGTTGAGGTCCAGGCCGAGCGCCAGCCAGCCTTTCATGAGCATCTGCACCGGCGGCTGGTGCAGCAATACAAAGGCGGGATGCTCCGCTCCTATGCCGCGCTTGTCGCGCTCGCGCGGCTCGGTAAGGGCAAGAAAGACGGACTGCGAGCGCGCCTCGAAGATGACCGCGTCCCGCACATGCGCGGGCGTTTCCTGGAGCTGGCGGTGCGCGGCGAAGAACAGGCTGTAAAACGCCACCGCCAGCAGCGCGCCCATGCCGCGCCAGCGCGCGAGCACCTGTGCCTGTGTTTTCGTGTCCGCGCTCATGCCAGCAAATCCGGGCGGTTCCGCCGCGTGCGCTCCAGCGACTGCGCGGCACGCCATTGCGCGATCCTTGCGTGGTTGCCGCCGAGCAGCACCTCCGGCACCCTCAAGCCGCGAAACTCCGCCGGCTTCGTGTAATGCGGCGCCTCCAGCAGCCCCGAAGCTCCAAAGGACTCCTCCACCGCGCTTGTTTCATCCCCGAGCGCGCCCGGCAGCAGACGCACGATGGCGTCCATGACCACCACGGCGGCGATGGCGCCATTGGTCAGCACAAAGTCCCCGATGCTCAGCTCCTCGTCCACCCAGTGCTCCACCACGCGCTCGTCCACGCCCTCGTAGTGGCCGGAGATGAAAATCAAATGCTCCTCCGCCGCCAGCCGCCTGGCCACCGCCTGGTCAAAGCGCCGCCCCCCCGGCGTCATCAGGATCACCCGCGCGCGTTCCGTGTCCAAGGCCTCCAGCGCCGCGAACAGCGGCTCCGGCCGCAGCACCATGCCCGGACCGCCGCCGCAGGGCGTGTCATCCACCTGGCGGTGCCTGCCCAGGCCGTGCTCGCGCAGGTCATGCACGCCGAGCGTGATGATCCCGCGCTCCCGGGCGCGGCCCATGATGCTCGTGCCCATCGGCACCGAGACAAGTTCGGGGAAAAGCGTGATCACATCCAGACGCACTTCGCTGCTCTAGGGCGGTTGCGGGGGAATTTCAAAAGCCGAAATGCGAATTTCGATCCGCCCCAACGCGGGCGGACAGGAGTGTCCGCGTCACGCGAACCGCGCTCACCTCACCCCCTGCCCCTGCGGCTTGATCTGCTGTGTCTGCGCGCGCTGCCAGCCCTCGGAGGTTTTGTCCATGCCGAGCGCCTGGCCCACACTTTCTCCCTGCCGCTCCTGCGCGGCGGCCAGGGTGCGGTCGGCGGCGTCTATCTCGTTGTCGCCGTCAAGGTCGTAATGGTCGCGGTCATTGGCGTTTATGCGCCCGTCGCGGTTCATGTCGTGGGAGAGATCGTCGGCGAGGTCCACATCCCCGTCGCGGTCCAGGTCCCTGCTGGCGATGAAATGCCGTTTCTTTTCCGCCTCCAGCTTCTGCCTTTGAAGACGCTGTTCTTCCTGGTTTTGGAAGGAGTCGCTCATGGTGACGGGGGTGCCGAAACAAAGGGGAAAATGAGCCTTATTTACGACGGTGGGTGCCGATCTTTTGCTCGCGGCGCTGGTGGCTGATGCGCGGTCCGCCTTGCCTGCGCACAGGGTAGCCTTCTTTTTTCAAGGCTTCGCCCACAGAGCCTTGCTTCCACTGTGCGGCCGCAGGGGCCTCGACGCCTGCCGCGGGAGCCGCTGGCGCGGCAGCGGGGGCGGCGACGGCTGGCGCCCCACCCGCTCCGCCAGCCACCGCACCGGCAGCCTGCTGGACGCCTTTGCTGGCTTGCTCCAGCGCTTCTCCGGCTTGGTCGGCTGCTTGTTCAATGCCTTCCACAGCTTGTTCCAGCCCTTCACCTGGATCGCCGATTTCGGGGGCGTCCATGCCCATGTCTCCGGCGTCAAGATCATCCGCGCCATCCAGCGCGTCCAATTCGTTCCCGTCCAAGCCGTGCTCTTGAGCATATGCCTCGTAATCAAGCATCTGGTCAAGATCATCCAATTCCTTCAGCAGCGCCTCCTTGCCCAGACATTCGGGCCTGGCTTCGACTTGTTTTCTGTAGTCATCGAACATCTTTCGGGCCTCAGGCCCTTTTTCCCGCAGCAATTGGGCTTTGTCGTCCCCGTCGGGCATCTCATTGAGCTTTGCTTTGAACTCCCGCGCTTCTTTGACATCTTTTTCGTAGTCGTACTCCACTTCGGGTTCTGGCGGCTCCCAGTCTTCGTCCAAATCTTCGTAGGGTGCTGAATAATCCTTGCCCTGTCCTTCACTCTTGCCCTCCCTGATGCCGCGCAGTTCCTCCATCATTTCCTCGTGTCGCTCCGCGGCGAGTGCCTCTTTGGCTTGCTCCTTGGCCAGCGCCTGGGCTTTTTTCTCCTCGTCTATCTTCAACTGATAAATCTTTTGCAGTTGTTCCAGCCACTTCTTGAGTTCCTGCGCTGCGGTTTCGATGGGATTGTCAGCCATAGGGAGTGAGAGGAAAAATTTTGGACTTAGGGGTTGCGCGTGTTGCCAGGGCGTGCGGCGATGATTTCATTCGGCAGCGCGCGGTTCGGGAAAACGGCGCTGCGGTAAGTGTGAGCGGGCCGGTAGGCTGGCTTGGGCGGCGTGGCCAGCACATAATAGTGCGTCCAGCGCATCCCGGCGTCGCGACGGCCCACTCCCTCCGCCCAGAGCCGCGCTTCCTTGCCGGACATGGGCCGGGGAAGGCTGAGCACATGGATGTTGGATTTCTGCCAGCCTATCTCCTCGCCGTCCTCATTTTTGGCGTCCCGGTAAACCCAGAATTCCACCAGCGTGCCGGGCGGCAGAAGCTGCGCGTCTCCAAGCGGCATCGGCCCGCTTTGGCAGGAGGGCAGCAGGCTGAACGCGATGAGGGCCAGCGCCTGCCAGCAGCGGCGGAGTGAGGAGGAGGCTACGGGGGTGTGGTGCATGACTGGCTGGGGTGGATTAGCCGCTCAGGTCTCGTGTGTGACAGGCGGTTTCGGCGGTTCGGGCGGCGGCTCGTGGATGAATGACGCGCCGGGCACCGGCTCGTCCTCCTCTTTGCCGGCGGGCGGGGGCGCGGACGATGCCTGTTTGGCGCGCGCGCCCAAAAAGTCTCCGACGGCCTGCTTGAGTTCCTGCATTTTTCTCTGCTGCTCCAACCGCCGCTGCTCCATGAGAATGCGCCCGCGCAGGAGGTGCTCCTCCCCCCAGCGGTCCACGGCGTAGATGACCAGGATGCCGCCCAGAATGAGGCAGGCGACGGGGATTTTCCCCATCGCCAGGGCGCTTACAAAGAGCAGCGTGCCCGTGCCGTAGCGAGTGAGGAAGCGCCGGTGCCGCGCCCAAAATTCACGGATGGATGACCAGATGCCCATTTTCTGCGACGAGTGTGCCTGATGTCGGTCTGCCGGCCATGAGCGCCTCGCGCACGGCGTGGCGGCAGTTGGCCTCGGCGGTGGCCCTCATGCGGCGCACGCCGAGGCGCGGCTCCACGCCCTGGGCCACGAGCAGGTCCAGGACGCCGGGGCCGGCCTTGAGGTCGTAGCCCTTGCCGCGCAGGAGTTTTAATTCCTTGTTCAGCATGATCTGGGCGATCTGCTTTTGCGCGGCGTAGCCAAGTTTTTGAAAGACGCAGCGCACATTGAAACGTGCGAGCACCTCGGGGCGCAGCTCGGCGGCGGCGAGGTCCTCGATGAAGCGCTCGACGGTGGCCATGGGGCTGTTTTTCAGCTCCATCAAGGCGTCTGCGCCGATGTTGGAGGTGGCCACGATGTAGAACTCGCAAAGGTTCAGCGTCTCGCCGCTGGCCACGGTGATGCGCCCGGCGTCGAGCACCTGCAGGAAGATGTCGAGCACACGCGGATGGGCTTTTTCGATCTCGTCAAAGAGGATGACTCCCCTGCCCTCGGCGCGGTCGTAAAAGCGGCCCATGTTGCCGCGGCTGGACTCGTCCTTGCCGAGCAGGAGGCCGAGGGACTCCTGGTTTTGATACTCGGACATGTCGAGCCGGATGCAGTGCTTCTGCACGTCTTTGAAAATGTATTCGGTGATCAGCAGGGTGATCTCGGTTTTGCCGACACCGGTGGGGCCGAGGAAGAGAAAGGTGCCCTTCGGCCTGCCCGGGTCGCTGAGGCCGAGTTCGCCGTTTTGGATGATGGGCACAACTCTGGGGACGACGTGGTCCTGGCCGATGATGCGCTCCTTGAGAAAGGCGGGCAGGCCCTGGATGTGCTGGAGGTCTGGCATGTGGAGGCCGGGACGGTTCAAGGCTTTCTGGCGCCGGACTGCTGGGAGGTCATGTCATAAAGGCGCTGCTGCTCCTCAAGCGCTTTGATGCGCTCCTGGGCGTTCTTGAGCTGCTCCTCCTTTTCATCGCGGTCGGCGCGGATTTCGGCCAGGTATTGCTTGATCTGGACGGCCTCCTCCTTGCCGGCGTCGAAGTCGGCGCTTTTCTTTTCCAGAGTGCGGCGCAACTCATCGAGGCGGGCCATGGATTTCTGCAAATTGAGCGCCATGGTGGCGAGCCTCTCGCGCTCCTGGGCGATGAGAATGTCCTTGGGCAGCGAATCACGCGCGGGGTCGGTGATGCCGAGGATGACGCCGCCGGAGTCCATGGGCGTGGCGGGCAGGCGGGTGTCCCAGCGCGCGTCCTGCTCGACGCGGTAAACCGTGTGCGCCTCGTGCATCTCACGCCGGTCCCGCGAGGGCAGGCGGCCGAGATGGTAGGCGTGGACTTCCTCGCCGAGGCGCACGCGGGAAACATCGCGCGGATGCAGGGAGCGTCCGCGCGGCCAGCCCTGGACGACTTCTTTGGAATAGGTGGTGATGCCGGCGAGCTCCTGCTCGTCCTCGGGACGAACGAGGGGATCGTCGGAAAGGTCCGTCTTTTTCGAGCGGCAGGAGGCGCCGGTCAAAACGAGGAGCGCGAGGAGAAGGGCGTGATGGAGTTTGGGGATCATGGCTCGCTGCGGGTGGAGGGGGTGGATGGTGCTGAATCGCCGGCGACAATGCCGCGCACCCGGCTGACGGGAGCGAGCGCCTGCTGGGCGGCACGGACCTGTCCTGCCTGCGCCTCGGCAGCGGCGGCATTCTGCTTGAGGGCGGCCTGCTCGGCTTGCGCGCGGGCGTAAGTCTCCTCGGCGAGCTTCCAGCTTGAGACAGGCTGCTCTCCCTGGACGAGACCCGCGACGCTGGCGAGGCCGGGTTCAAAGACATCGAGAGTGAAAATATAAAACTGCGTGCCGGCCGGGACGCGGACAAAGTCAAGGTCCTGCGCCAGCCTGTCTGTGAGCATGCGCGAGTAGGCGGAAGCGGCCTGGGAGCCGCCGCCGAGGGCCGCGTTGCGATTGGTGTTTTGCGGGGCGAGTCCGTAGATGCTCTGGAACTGGTCCTGCTGGTTGTTCATGATGCCTTGAAGCGCCTCGGCCACGAGAATCTTGAGTTCGGCGTAGGCGTCGGCCTTGACGATCTGCCCGCGAATGCCGGCGGAGCCGTCCGTGATGCCATAGGTGCCGTCCGGCAGCCGCTCGTGGTCGAGGGCGACTCCGTTAATGCGGTACTCGCGCCCGTCCGCCCAGATGAAAGTGTAAGCGCCCTTGACTTCGATGCGGTCGCGGCTGCGTCCCTGGGCCGCCTGGGCCAGAACCTGGGTGCCCGCCGGCACGATAAGCCGGCCTTTGAAATACACATCCTCGGTGACCAGGGCGAGCACCGGTGTCTCAAGAGAGGAGGAGTCCACCGTGATGACGAGCGCCGCCTTGATCAGCAGGCCGCGCGGCGCGAAAAAGCTCGGCGGCTGGGGCACATGCGGCTCGACGATGTCATTTTTGACATGGACGAGCCTTGGCAGCGGCGGCGGCCCGCTCTTTTTCTGCGGGCCTGAGTCCGAGGAAGTCTCAATGAGGGCTGGCGGCGGCTTGGGCTTCTCCTTGGGCAGCATGAGCCTGGACACGTCCGAGCTGACCTCGGCGGTGCGCTGCTGGCCGGCCTCGACTTTTTTCTCCTCCACCGCCATCTGGCCCACTCCCTTGGTGCGCGGGGTCTCGTTCTCGGGCGGCACATTCACCGGCGGCGGCGGGCGTGTGCTGAGGTAGTAGGCAGCGCCGCCGATGGCGACGACCGCGAACAGAAGCGCCATCTGGACGCCGGGTTTCTGGAGGTGCTTCATCATGGCGGCGGCTCACTTTCCATCGTCAAGGGTTGCAGTGGCGCCGCCAAAGAGGGCGGCGGAGGCGCGGGTGCGTCCCGCCTGGGGCAGGTCTATGCGGAAATCATTGTCTATGGAAAGATGCTCGCGCCCTCCGCCAGGTCCGCCCTGGAGCACGACATCCATGGCGATTTTTTCATTCGGCATCACGATCCCCGAACAGTCCACAAGCTGGGCGGCGTAGGCGCGCTCGTCGGCGCGCACGCGGATGTCCACGGGATCGAACTCGTAAGCTGCGGCGCCGGTGTTGTTCAGCCAGCAGCGGAAGACGAGCACATCCTTCTCCGGCCAGCGCTGGATTTCATAAATGGTGCAGGTGACGCCGTCCTTGGCGGTGCTCAACTCCAGGCCGTTGCGCTCCTGCCAGCCCATGTAGAGGGCTGGATTGACACTTTGAAGGAACTTGCGCTGACGCGCCCTGCCCAGCATGCCGACAAGCTCGTCGGAATTGTAGGTGATGCGTTTTTGGGCCACCTCGACCGGGGCGACCTCCCTGGCCGTGTTGCGCTGGCCGGGCGGCGGAATGATGACGGCCAAGTGAGCCTCGACATCGGCGGCGAAGCGCAGCAGGTGGATGTTTTTTCCAGCGCGCACGGTGACATGGCAGGGATCACCCTCCTTCAAAAGACGCACGACCAGGGTGTCGGACATCACAAGCTCGTAGTGAACCACGCTCGTGCGGCTTTGCGCCATGCCCGAGACGGCGGCGCTGTCTTCCACGAGGCCGAAACCGGTGAGCATGCTGACCGGCTCGGGAAAAATGACGGAGGTGGCCACATGGCTGTTGATGTGGATTTCATGAACGGCGGATGCCGGGTTGAGCATGACCATCTCATTCCCCTCCTTGACCTGGGCGTGAAGAAGCGCGGGGAGGAGCGTGTTCATCAGAACCGCGAGGATGTTCAAACACGGATATTGGATTTTCCTTCTCATGGCATGCTGAGCGGGATGCGCTCGTAGGAGTAGAGGTTGAAAAGCAGCGCGGGGAAGGACTCATTGCCGCGCACATCGGGGTTGAGCACCCATTGGAATTTGATTTTGAAGGTGGAGACTTCCTCGACCGCGCCGCCGAACTGCCCGCGCCGGAAGATGCGCCCGGTGGCCTGGGTGCCCGCCGCCGTGCCGGAAGCGCCCAGGCTCTTGACCTCCTCGATCTCATAGGTCTGCCGCACCTGCTGGCGACTGAAGTTTGAGGACTCCTCCTGAATGAGCTTGTTGATCTGGCCGAGCGCGTCGCGCGTGCAGAGTTTGTTCAGCCGCCTGCCGTAAGCCAGCCCCTCCGGCCCGCGTGTGAGCATGGTGTCCACCAGGATCTCTGTCAGCGCCAAGTGGATGGGGGTGGCTTTTTCGAAGTTCAGCCCTGGCGCGGAATAGAAGACCCCCGCGCCATCCATGATGACGAAGGGCGGGCGCTCCTTCATCGTGTCGGAAACCTTCACCACATACCAGGAGCACGCTGCCGCTGTCAGGCAGGCGATCAGGAACCAAAACACGGCCACACGATCCTTCGCCACGAAGGCGTCCACCGCGCCGCGCCGCTTTTTCGGAGTTATGTCTGGCTTGGCCTGGCTCATGATTCCGAAACAAGGGTGAGTGTGTAGGCCGCCTCGCGGCAGGTGTGCGGGTAGAGCTTGTTGTCGCGCAGATTGATGTTCGGCTCCCAGACGAGGCGCGCGCCGAGATTGAAGACCTGGTTGACGACCTTCTGCTGCACCGGGTCCACGCCGACGCGGATGACCTGGCCGGTTGCCATTGCTATGGCGCCCCCGTCCTCGCCGAGAAAAACGCGCACCGAGCCCACCTCCGCCATTTGGTGATACTGCCGGGAGCGGAACTCCTCTCGATTCTCCGCCAAATCCTTCATCAACCACTCCAGGGCCGGTCCGCCGAAAATTTTGGCCACCCGCTTCTGCGTGACCGGGCCGTTCGGAGCGCGGTTGAGCATGGTTTCCAGTGCCAGACGCGTCTGGGTGTCGAACAAGTCCGAAGCCGTCTCCGGCTGCAGATCGCGGTCCAGGTACATGACATCGGGCCGGTTGACCATGACGTAAAGCATCCGGCTTTTTCCATCCCCGGCGATGTCGTTCACATACCAGCCCGTGCCCGCGAGGATGGCCACGCAGACGAAGAACCAGAAAAAAGCCAGCTTTTCCTTGGAGATGAAGAGATCGGAGACGCCTTTCATGTGTCAGTGGATCAAAGAAAATCAGTTGCCCGCGCTCGTCACGCCCTTGCTCAGGGTGCCCGCCGCGCCGCCCATTGTGCCCGCGCCCCCAGCCATCATGCCGACGCCGACAGCCGCGCCTGCGCCGCCAGTACCCGCGGTGATGGCCGCGCCACCCGCGACCATCGCGGCTCCGGAGGCGGCCTGAATGCCGGCTGTGGCGGTGGCCATGCCGGCTGTGGCGGCGGCATTGACGAATCCCAAGCCGATCTGGGCGCCGGTGGTGATCGCCTTGGAGACAATCTTCGGACCGGCAAAGAGAACCACAAACATCCAGACGATGATGATGAGCAGGATGATGATGACGGCTCCCACGCTGATCACCGTGGCCGTTGTGGGTTCCATCATGATCGGGCCGAAAATTAGGGCGCATAATGCCGTGGCTTGGGGAATGCCGGTTGTCATCATGGCTTCCGTGAACAGCATGCCGATGCCCCACCCCAGAGGCCAGAAACACACGCTGATAAGCCCGACATGATATTTCACCGCGGTGTCGCGCGTCGGTTCAAAAACCAGCATGGCCAGGAAAAGCGGGCCCACGGAAGCCCCGAGGTAGATAATGATGATCTGGAGCTGGAATCCACACCAGAACAGGGCGTACATGACCAGTGAGATGAATATCATGCAGTAAAGCCCGACGATCTGGGCGGCCCATGTGGCCCAGGCGACAGGATCGAAAATGCCCAGTATAATGTCAGGGGCGCTGTCCGTCTCGAAGGGAGCATCGCCAAAGCTCTCCCCGAAATTGATCAATGTGGAGATCGGATCCACCTCCAGCGCGGTCAGCAAGTCCGATCCGAGAGCTGACTGCGCGGCCAGCATCCACTCCGTGTAGTGCGGCATGATGGCAATGAGAATGCCGCTGACCACCAGGTGGCGCATGATCCCGGAAAGATCACCGCCCATGATGGCCTTGTAACTCTGCATCAACAACCCGGCAAAGATGAGGGTGAAGGCAATGGCCTGCATGGCATCGCTGCAGCGCGCGCAGACATCCGCCAAGTCTTCATAGAAATAGAAGAGCGGATTCCCTCCCGATTGGATGAGATCTACGGTAGTTTGGGCGGCGAGCAGCATGAGCCTGAATATTTGGTGCTTTGGCTTGACTCAGACGCTGGGTGGCGGTCTCACGGGGCGACGGAGCCGGTTCCAGGGTTTCCATCACTGCCCTTTCTGCCCCAAGGCAGCTTTTTCGGGGCGATTCCAAAGCCGGGGAAGGTGGCTTTGCTGGCCGCGGAGGCATCCCGGTCGGCTTTGGACTGCATCTCTGTTTCCTCGCGCTTGCCTTTGGCTACGACGCGGGCGGTGCTCTCATATTCCTGGCGGACCATGTCCACATCCGCCCGCGCCATGATGACCTTCTGATTCCAGTCGTCAATCTTGCCGTTGATGATGCTGATGGTGGCGTTGAGCTTTTGCACGGTGGCGAAGTCCTTGGCGGCCTCCAATTCCTCCATGACTGTGACCAGCTCGTCGGAGAGCATTTTTTGCTGTTCGATGGCTTGCTCCCGGACTTCCTTGTATTGCTTGATCTCAGCCATCAAAGCGGCTTCCAGTTTGTACTTTTCCGCGTCACGATCCTGCTCTGAACCGTCTTCAAGGGTGACTTTTGCGCCAATGGCCTCCAGCATGCCGTTGGCGTCATCATCAAAGACCTCGGCCCCGGTCAGGGAATCGTACATCTCGCGTTTTTCCTGCTTGGTCATGAGCACGCTTGCGGAGCGTTTCACATCGTCCTTGATCATGGCGATGGATTCGGGGTTGACCGCGCCGGGGTCTCCCATGCGTTCAAGTTGCTGCTCAAGTTTGGATGCCTGCCTCTCGGCCTCTTCGAGCTGCTTTTGCAGCATGGGCATGAGCTCGCTGTGGTTTTTCATCAGCACCTCAATAATTGCCGCGTCCCCGGCCTCTGCCTGGGCATGAAGGGCGGCGGGCGCGAGCAAAATCGCGATGACAGGTATAAACCATGTTTCGAATTTCGAATTTCGAATTTCTGCCTGGCGTTGGTGTCTCGTTTTCATGACGGGCTGTGGTTCGGGTTCATTCGACGACTTCGATCACCCGCTTGTGCGGGGCCACGAGCACGCCGTCGGTGGTGATATGCTCGGGAACGGGGACTTCATAATAGCGGCGCTGTACGAGGCTTTCCTCCGGCGGGCGCTCGGCGTCGCGCTTGAGCCAGTAGAGCTCCTTGATCGAGTCGCTGCGGCCCTTGTTGTAACCTTCGATGTATTTCTGGCGCACCTCGTTTTTTGCGAAGGCGTCGGTGATGGCGCCCGCCGCGAATCCGGCCGCGGCGCCGGTGATGAGGCCGGAGTGCTCGTCGAGAAAGTCTCCGTCATTGCCGCCCTGGTTGCCGCCTCCAGCCCCGCCGCCCGCGCCGCCGCCTGCCGCGTTGTTGTTGTTATTGTTGCGGCTGAGGGCGCCATCTCCGAGGAGCGCGCCGATGACGCCGCCGGTGGCCGCGCCGAGGAGTCCCTTGTTGGCGGTGCCGTCACTGCTGGTGCATGCGGCCATCTGGGCGCAGAGCGCGGCGAGGATGAGGTGATGCGTTTTCATGTTTTGGCCTGGCTGAGGATCATCTTGTAGGCGTCTCCGCCGTATTCTTTGAGTTCCTGGTTCTGTCTTTCAAAGGCCTCGCCGGAGGTGGCGCTGGCCAGAATCATTTCCTTGGACGCCTGGTGCCTGCCGATGGCGATGCGCGGGCGTCCAGTGGCCTCGTGATAATACACGAAGGAGGCAAAGGGGTCATTCTTCATTTCCGAGGGGTCCGGGAAGCTGGTGACCTGGCGCTTGGTGACCTCGGGGATGCGGAAGCCCTCGGACATGCTCTGCACATCCCGCTGGTCGGGCTGCTTGAGCATGAACATGACGCGGCTGTTGCCAACCACGGAGGAGCGCACGGGGTGGTCCTTGATGCGCTGGAACTGCTGAATGATCGAGAAGACCCAGCAGGAGTACTTTCTCATGCGCTCGTAGTACTCGCGCGTGATGCGGTCCCCGTCCGGCATGGCGAGAAAGGCGGAAAGCTCCTCCAGGATGACGCGCTTGCGGGTGCTGCGCGGGCGGCTCATGATCTCCTTGCGCAGGTCGTTGGTGATGAGGAAGGCGGCCACGGTGCGCAGCTCCTTGGCGGACTCGGGGATGTAGGAAAGCTCGAAATGAACGACCTTGCCCTTGAGGTTCACATTGTTGACACCGTCCATGATGGCTCCGTACCGGCCGGTGCGGCTCCACGGTTCCAGAAGCATGCGCAGCAGGCCCAGGTCCTCATGGGCGCGGCGCTGGCGGCTTTCCAGGTTCAGCAGCTCGACGAACTGGCTGTGCGTGGGCATGTCCTCGGGTTTCATGAGGGTGTAGCCCATGCTCATGTGGTCCCACTGGTTGACGGGGTCGTTGAGGAAGTCCTCCAGCCTGGCCTCATCCAGGCTCATGCCGAAGAGGTCGTTGGCCTCGGTCTCGCCCTCCTGGTAAGCGCTGTGGAAATCGAGCCAGGCGTCGGAAATGACGGTGCCCTGGGGCATCTTGCGCCGCCGCCATTCATCCGCGACGGCGAAGCGGCGGGCGGCCTCGACGCGCAGATCGGCGTTGCGGTTGGCCCAGGTCTCGAACTGGTCCACATAAAGCCGCTCGACCTGCTTGGCGAGCAGGGCCTGGCGGATGCGGTCCTTGTCCGTGTCGGGCGGCGGGCCGGCCATCAAGTGCGCGACCGCGGTGGCGTCACCGAGCTGGTCGGGGCTGAGCGGCAGGCCGCGGGTGTCGAAGTAGTTGAAGGTGAGGTTGCCATTCGGCTGCACAATGATGGGGGTGCAGCCGTAGAGGCGGGTGAACAGGTTGTAGGAGAGGCCCTCCTCGACGATGGCCGTGTAGTCAAAATAAGGCGCGGTCTGGGTGAGCAGGTCAATGGTGAAGACGGACTTGCCCGCGCCCGAGGCCCCAAACATGATGCCATGCTCGGGCCGCTGCGCGCCTTTTTTGCCGACAAAGGTGACGCAGCCCACGAGCGCGCCGCGCGGCCCGTCATAGATGGCCTCGGCGTCCTCCAAGTCGCCCACGGGCGTGCTGGAGATGGGCAGCAGGTCGGCGAGGTTCACGTCCTCGACGTAGAGCTTGAAGTCGTTGTAGTTGGCCCATGTCCAGCCGGGCATGCAAAGCTGCCAGTAGTTGCGCACGCTGGTGGGCAGCGTCGGCTCGTAAGCCTGCGCGCCGCCGAGCTTGAGGATGGAGTTTTTGATGGCGGAGAGCTTGCTGGCGCAGGTGGCCTCGTCCCGGTCCCAGACGCGCACGAGCAGGTGCATGCGGTAGGGCACGACCTCGTTGGTGGTGAGGCGGCGGATGCGGGTGCGCAGCTTGATGAGCGTGGCCTCCAGCGAGGGCGTGATCTTGCCGCGCTCAAGGCGGGCCACCTTGGCCTCGGTGGCCACACGGTCCTTCTCGACATCCCCGGCCTCGATGTTCACCACGACCTGGTAATCCAGGATGTCGAGCTGGGTGAGCAGCCGCATCATGCCGATGTAGGTGAACTTGGGGAGCGTCTTCATGACGCAGATTCCCTGGTAAAAGCCGTCCATTTTGAAAGTGGACGCGCCCAGCTTCACCGGCGCGGCGTCGCTGTTGAAGCACATCTCGCAGACGGACTTGGTGGGATCGTAGATGTCCTCCAGTTTGAGCGCCTCGTTTTCAAAGGCGCTGGGGTTGAAGTAGCGGTAAAAGGTCTCGAAGTGCTCCATGTCAGTCATGGGCGAGACACGCCCGCCAAGACTGCCCAACTGCTGGCGCAGAGCCTCCTCCAGCTCGGCCTGCTCGCGCTTGGCCGCCAGCAGCAGCTCCTCGTAATACTGCCGGCCTCCGCCCATGGCGCGGCCCTGGATGCGTGAGGTGAAGAAATACTGCAGATGCTCGCGCCGCAGCATGTGGTTGCGGATTTTGCGGTCGTAGCGGCGGTAACGCTCCTCGCGCGCGCGGAGGGACCATTTGTCGCAGCCGAGCTCCTCGGTCTTGCTTTTGTAGCGCTCCAGCTCCTTGCGGTAGTCGCTGTCCACACTCCAGGCCACCTGCAGGCGCAGCTCGGGGCGGATGAGGCGGAGCAGGACGCGGATGTTGTCCTCGAGGGCCATGAGCCACGGCGCGTCCGTGTTCTCGGTGTCGGGCATCTCGACGTTGTAGCCCTTGCCGATCGCCCCGCCGCGCTGAAGACCGCGGTAGATGATGAGATCCTCGTCGAGGTAGGTGTTGACGAACTTGGCCATGCGTCAGACATCCTCCTTCTTTTTGGCATCCTCCACCCAGGGCAGGGCCAGCGGTTCCACCTGGCGGGGGGAAAAATAGGGGGCTTTGGAAAATTTGATGATGAGCCACTCGCCCAGCTCCACATCGTAAGACTTGGGTTTGCCCTGCTTGAGTCCGAAGACATACGCGGAGACCACGACGAGGGGGATTGAGGCGATGAGAGCCGCCATGCTCATGCTGGCGCCAGGCCCCTCGGAAAAGCGGCGGAAGAGGATCATGGCCAGTCCAAGGGCCCCCATGAAGAACAGGGCGTTGAGGCCCTCAAATCCCGCGATGCCCTGCTGGGTCTCGCGTCCTTCGTTGGTTTCGTGGAATCTGACAGTTTGCTCGTCCATGAAGGGATATGCCGCCGGAGTTCGGGATGAAACCGGGGACTTCCCGAACCCCGCGCGGCGGGCGGGGCCGGGAAATCAACGGACGCATCGGGCGCTTACTGGCCCATCTGAATGTTGTCCACGTCACCGGAACCGCCGGCGGTCGAGAACATGACCTTGACGATGAGGAAGGACAGGCCGCCGATGCCGGCGCCGACCAGGCCGTAAAGCACGCGCTCGGTCTGGCCCATCATGAACATCACGGCGGCGAAGAGCAGCCCGCCGAAGGCGAGCACCAGGCCGACGAGGTTGAGGATGTTGACGACCCCGCTGAACTGCTGGACGAATTCATCAGTGCCAGCGGCGAGGGGCATGGTGTGATGAAGGATGCGCGCTCCGAAGATGGAGAGGGAGATGGCTGTGGACATAAGGATGTGTGTGTTTGTGGGTTCCCGGCGCCTGGACGGCACCGTGTGATGGCGTTGTTAGCCTGACGCCCGCCTCAGTGTGACAAACTTTTTTTCCGGACTTGGAAAATCCTCATCCCGCCGCGCTTTCCTAGCCCACCAGCGCGTTGCGCAGGGAGGCCAGCTCCTCCTGAATGCTCTCCTCCGTCGGGTTGCTCAAAGTGGCGGCGACCAGTTCGTGCAGGATCTCGCGGAACCGTTTTCTGAGCCTGGAGATGGTCTTGCGCACCGCGTCATGGCTCATGCCCAGCGCGGCGGCCAGCTCGGCGTCGTTGCCGGAGCAGCTCTGGGTGGGATCGAGCCGCGGTCGCAGCATCTCGAACTGGCCGCCCTTCCCCGCCGCATCCTGCTCAGCGGCGAGATGGCAGACGGCGGTCTCGATCATGCTCAGCGCACACTGCCTTTGATAAACCTCCTCCGGTGTCCTGTGGTCAGCAGGGTCAATGGTGACATTGTCCTCCGCCTGACTGGCCTCGATCGAGACAATTTGCTGCCCGCCTCCGCGCTTGAGAGCCCCCGCCTGGCGCTGCCAATGCTTGATGTGGCGGCCAAAGGCGGTGAGCAGGTAGTTGCGCAGCCGCCCCAGCGCCTCGTCCGCCTGGGCAAAAAGGTCCTTTTCCAACACGAAGACCAAAAAGCTCTGGGTCAGGTCCTCCGCGTCCGCCGGCGCGATCCCCTGGTGGCGCGCATAAGAGTACAGCGGGTGCCAGTAAATCCCGCACAACTCATCCAAAGCCATGCGGTTGGCTGCCGCGTCCGCGCTGTTCCGAGACGCGACGACGACGCTCCAGCGCGTGGCGGGGAAGGCTCCATGTTGTGTGCGCATGACGAAGGGTGATGAAATTCCTTCCAAGCACGGGATTGCAAGCCTGGATTATGCTTCAACGCGGAAAAAAACGAGTCACAATCCCGCGCTCATGGCGTAAAACACGGCGGTCATGGCTGACACGAATTCCAAACCCGCCAGCACAGCCACCCGGAGCAGGAAGACTCCGGGCGCCAAACTCGCGGGCATGAACGCCCTGGCCCTGCTGGAGGGCGCGATGGGGGGCGGGAGCACGGACTGGGAGCCGCCCGAAGCCGCCGAGCTGGAGCCGGATTTCAAAGGCTACCGCGATTTTCAGTTCATTGACCGCGGCGGCATGGGCGCGGTTTACTCGGCTGTGCAGGAGTCCCTGGAGCGGCGCGTGGCGGTGAAAATCCTCCCTCCAGAAATGGCCCTGGACGCCGCCTTTGTGGAAAGGTTCAACCAGGAGGCGCGCCTGCTGGCCAAACTTCAGCACCCCCACATCGTGGCCGTCTATGACTTCGGCTCCACCGCCGCGGGGCATCTTTTCATCGTCATGGAGTATGTCGAGGGGGAGAGCCTGCTGGAGGTGATGAAAAAGCGCCGGCTGCCTGTCACGGAAGTCCTCGACATCATCGCCCAGGTCTGCGACGCCCTCCAGTTCGCCCACGACCGCGGAGTCATTCACCGCGACATCAAGCCGACCAATATTTTGATGGATGAAAAGGGCGCGGTGCGGGTGGCCGACTTCGGCCTGGCCAAGCTCGCGGCCGCCACCCCGCCCACCACCAGCACGCGCACAGGCATGATCATGGGCACGCCCGGCTATGCCGCTCCCGAGCAGCGCCGCGCCGACACACTGGTTGACCATCGGGCGGACATCTTCAGCACCGGGGCCACGCTTTATGAAATGCTCACCGGCCACCTGCCTGTGGGTGTTTTCGTGCCTCCCTCGAAAAAGTCCGGCGCTCCGCCGTCTGTGGACAAAATCGTCTTCAAGGCGCTCCAGGAGCTTCCGGCGGACCGCTTCCAGCGCGCCTCGGACATGCGCGCCGCCATCGCCACCGTCATGCTGCGGCTCGGCACGCCGCTGGTGAAGCACACCATCATCACCCGCCCCATGGTCTCCATGATGAGTTGCGTCATCATCGGCATGGGCTTCATCTACCTGCTCGACGCCATCAACAACGAGCTGAGGGGAACCCGCGCCCCGCTTCACGCGGCATTGACCACCGAGCTCGCCGTCTCAGACGCCATGCTCGTGCAGCTGGATGCTGAATATGCCGTCGTCCGCGCGCGGTTCAGCTGGGAGGATGCCAGCCGTCACATTGACGACCTGGCGGGCTGGAAAATGGCCGAATTCCACTCCGATGAGCAGCGCCTTGCCGTGGCTGGCCTGCTCAAAGAACGAGGCATCACCAGCCCGCTCTGGATCGGCGGATATGAAACCGAAAACGGCGGCCACGCCTGGATCAGCGGCGCGCCCTTCGACCACGCGGCATGGATGCCCGCGGCGCCGGAGCCGCCGCCGATCATCACCGAAATCCAGCCCAAAAACGAGACGACCCTTGTCCTGCCCTCCGGCACCAGCCCCGACTGGTTTGAAGTCTTCAATCCAGGCACGCTGCCTGTGGACCTCACAGGCTACCATTTGAAGCACTACACCAGCCGCGTGGTCTATGACGGCAGGCTCGGTCCCGCCGTTGTCAAAGACCCCGAAAGCCTCGTTCTCCAGCCGGGTGGACGCCTCGTCGTCTATTGTCACAGCGACATCGCGGCGCAAGTCCGGGAACCCTGCTTCCCCTTCCACCTCTCGGCGCCATCAGGGCGCGTCGTTTGGCTCGACCCGCGCGGCAGGGTCATCCAGAATTTCGAGCAAAACTGGCAGGACTTTCCCGCCGACGCCTCCCTGGGCTGCGATGACGACGGCACCCGCTGGGGCTGGCGCGCCAAAGCCACCCCCGGCGCTCCCAACAGCCCGCTGGAGGCGCTGAGTCATCAGCCTGTGGACATGATCAACCAGCCGCGCGCCATCCTCATGCTGCCCGAATTCGACTGCCGCTGGACACTGAACCCCACCCGCCGGGGGACCTGGTCCCTTGTGCGGCGTGTCAACGAACCGCGCGCAGCGAACTGAGACGGGCTGGCCGGCCTGCCTCCGGGAAATCTCCGCGCAGGCAATCATGCAACTTCTTGCCAAGCTGAGCGCATACCCTCAGGATGCGCGGCAGGATGAAATTCATTTATTTCTGTTTGCTACCCGCCGTGTCAGGCATCTCCACCCTCGACGCGTCGGAGACCCTCCGCCCGCCGGGGCACCGGCCTGTGGAGTCCGGGGTTCACGCGCTCACCGGCGCGCGTGTCGTCACCGAGCCGGGCCGGGAGCTGGAAAACGCCGTCATCATTTTGCGCGACGGGCGCGTCGCCGCCGTCGGCCCCGGCGCGCCCGTGCCGCCGGACGCGCGCGTGCATGACATGAGCGGCACCACGATCTACGCAGGCTTCATTGACATGCACGCCGCCCTCGGGAAAACCAGCGCCGCGCGCGCCACCGCAAGCGACGAGGGACCGCCCGTGGATGACCTCGCCGCCGGCGCCGGCAGCGGCTTTCTCGGAGTCGCCTCTGCGGCGGGAGAGGCGGGCGCAAAATCCGTCGTCACACCGGAGCGGCGCATGGCGCGCGAGTTCGCGCCGGACAAAAAAACCCTCGACGCCCTGCGTCACGAAGGTTTCACGGCGGCGAACTTCGTGCCGGACAGCGGCGTCATCCGCGGTGTCAGCGCCTTTGTCTCTCTCGGCTCCGGCGACCCGGACGAGGCCGTCATCCGTCCGGAGACTTTTCAACACATGGCGATTGACGCCCCGCGCTCCTCCAGTTCGGAGTCCTCGCGCCCCAGGGCCTATCCAGGCTCGCTCATGGGCGTCATCTCCGTCATCCGGCAGACGCTCCTGGACGCGCGCTTCCAGGCCAGGGACCACGCGCATTTCTCCCAAAACCCCGCCTCCAGGCCGCGCCCCGCATTTTCAACCATGCTGGACGCCCTGCAGCCTGTGACCGCCCAAAAAATGCCGGTGGTCTTTGAACCCGCCAGCGTGCTCATGGTGGACCGTGCGGCTCGGCTCGCTGGCGAGTTTGAGCTGCGTCCGCTCATCCTCGCCACCGGCCAGGAATGGCGCAGGCCGGACATCATGCGCGGCATTGACGCGCCCTTCATCGTGCCGGTGGATTTTCCCGAAGCCGTGAAGCTGCCCGATGATGAGGACTGGCAGGCCATGCCGCTGGATCAACTGAGAGCCTGGGACCACGCGCCGGGTAATGCCGCCCTGCTGCGCAAAGAGGGCCGGGAAATCGCGCTGACCACGCACGGCCTCGCCAGGAAGACCTCCTTCCGCCCCAACCTGCGCCTCGCCATCGCGCGCGGCCTGAGCCAGGACGACGCGCTCGCCGCGTTGACCACGGTGCCCGCCAGACTCTGCGGACTCGCAGACCAGCTCGGCAGCATCGCGCCGGGAAAACTCGCGCATTTGACCGTGTTCGAAAACGGCCGCGCCTTCGATGAGGATTCGCGAGTGCGGGAGGTGTGGATTGATGGCAGGCAATACCCCGCTCCCGTCCGCGATGAGAAGAAACCGGCTGCGAAAAAAGACACTCCCAACCCGCGCCACACGCTCACCGCCGCTCCCTCCAACCATGACCGAGGACCTTTGCTCGAACCGAAAAGTGTCCTCATTCGCAATGCCACCCTGTGGACCTGCGGCCCGGAGGGAAGGATCGAAAACGCCAGCCTGCTGGTCACTGACGGCAAAATTGTCAAAGCCGGCCGCTTCAAGGCCGACCCCGGCCCGGGCACCCATGTGATTGACCTGCCCGGCATCCATGTGACGCCCGGCCTCATAGACTGCCACAGCCACAGCATGATCATGGGCGGCGTCAACGAGGGCACCCTGCCCAGCACGGCCATGGTGCGCGTGGCCGATGTGCTCAACTCCGAGTCCGAAACCCTCCACCAGCAGCTCGCCGGCGGCCTCACGGTGGCAAATCTTCTGCACGGCTCGGCCAATCCCATCGGCGGCCAGAACTGTGTCATCAAGCTGCGCGATGGCGCGCCGCCCGAAGGCCTGAAATTCGTGGACGCCCCCGCCGGCATCAAGTTCGCCCTCGGCGAAAATGTGAAGCAATCCAACTGGGGGGATGCCTTCAAGTCCCGCTTCCCGCAGAGCCGCATGGGCGTCCCCGCCTTCCACACCAACCGCTTCACCGCCGCCCGGCACTACATGGCCGCCGTCGAGAAGGCGGCCAACGGCGGCCCGCCAGTGCGCCGCGACCTTGAGTTGGAAGCCATCTCCGAGATCCTTTGCGGCGAGCGTCTCATCCACTGCCACAGCTACCGGCAGGATGAAATCCTCGCCTTCCTGCGCGTCATGGAGGGCTTCAAGGTTCGCGTGGCCACGCTCCAGCACATCCTGGAGGGCTACAAAGTCGCCAATGAAATCGCCCGGCACGGCGCGGGCGCCTCCGCCTTCTCCGACTGGTGGGCCTACAAATTCGAGGTGCTCGACGCCATCCCGCACGCGGGCGCCATCATGCACGAGCGCGGCATCCTTGTCTCCTTCAACTCCGACTCCTCGGACCACGCCAGGCGCATGAACCTGGAAGCCGCCAAGGCCGTGAAATACGGCGGCGTCAGCGAGGAGGAGGCCCTGAAATTCGTCACCCTCAACCCCGCCAAACAGCTCCGCATTGACGCCAGGGCCGGCTCACTGGAGCCGGGCAAGGACGGCGACTTCGCCATCTGGAGCGGGCACCCGCTCGACACCCGCAGCGTCTGTTTGCAGACCTGGATCGAAGGCCGCCAATACTTCGAGCGCGAAGCCGCCCGCCAGCGCGCCAGCGCGCGCCACAGCGAGCACCTCGCCCTCATTGAAAAAGCGAAGAAATCCACCGCCGGCGCCGGCTCCGCGTCGGAAGATGACGCCAAAGCCGGGGCGAAGTTCTTCCTCCGCGCCCTGGAGGAGCGCCAGGGCCATCTCTGCGTGGACTGCTGCATGGACCGCGAACTCTCATGGAAAAACTGATCCTCACCCTCCTCGCCGTCTTCACGGCCTCAGCCTCCGCTGAAACCCTGCTGCTGCGCGGCGCCACCGTCCACACCGTGGCCGGCGGCACGCTCGCACCCGGTGACGTTCTCGTGCGCGATGGCAAAATCGCCGAAGTCGCCGCCGCCATCACCGCAAAGGCGGACCGCGTGCTCGACCTCAAAGGGCTGCACCTCTACCCCGGCCTCGTCAGTCCGGGCACCGACCTGGGCCTCGTCGAAATCAGCGGCGTGCGAGCCTCCGTGGACGACCGGGAAACGGGCGACTTCATCCCGGAGGTGGAGTCCTGGCTGGCGGTCAATCCCGACTCCGAACTCATCCCCGTCGCGCGCGCCAACGGCATCACCCACTTCTCCCCCATCCCGCAGGGCAGGCACATCGCCGGCACCTCCGCCCTGCTTGCCGCGCGCGGCTGGACGATCGAGGACATGCTCGTGAGGCGTCACACCGCCATGCATCTCTTCTGGCCCGACCATTCACTCAGCATCCCGGGCCCGAATCCTTCCCCCAACGCGAAGTCCCTCGAAGAACAGGCGCGCGAGCGAAAAGAAAAAGTCCGGGAAATCGAGCGCTTCTTCGCCGACGCCGAAGCCTGGGCCAAACGCCCGCCCGACAGTCCCTCCGTGCCCGCCTGGCAGGCCATGCAGCCCGTGCTGAGCGGCGAGGTTCCGCTCATGATTCATGCGCAGGACGCGCGTGAAATCCGCGCCGCCTTGAAATGGTCCGAAGGACGGCCCGGACTGCGCGTCATTCTCTACGGCGCGCGCGACGCATGGCAGCTCGCCGGGGAACTCGCGCAAAGGAAGATTCCCGTCATCTACAGCGAGGTCTTCGCCCTGCCCGCGCGCTCCAGTGACGCCTATGACGCGCACTTCAGCGCGCCCGCCATCCTGCACAAAGCCGGCGTCACCGTGGCGATCAGCGAGGGCCTCGAACGCGCCAGCGCTTCCGGCCAGCGCAATCTGCCCTACATCGCCGCGCAGGCCGCCGCCTTCGGCCTGCCCGCCGACGCCGCGCTCGCCGCCATCACCCTCGTGCCCGCGCGGCTGCACGGTGTGGACGACAGCCTCGGCAGCATCGAACCAGGAAAAGACGCCTCCCTTTTCGCGGCAACCGGCGACATCCTCGACATCCGCAGCCAGGTCAGGCATCTCTGGATCAGCGGCGTCGAGCAACCCCTCGACACCCGCCATACTCGGCTTGCCGAGAAATACCGCTCACGTCCGAAGCTGGAATAGACGGCTCCTGCCCACTCAGGCCACTTCTAGCCCGCTCATCCCGCCCGTGCTTGTGGCGAAGCTCTCATCCTGCATGCCGAGACGGTGCAGCATGCTCAAATAGAGGTTGGGCAGCGGATAATTGTCCTTTTGATCGAAAGCGAGGTGCTGGCCGTGTTTGAAACCGCCGCCGGCGAAGAGCACGGGCATGTTCTTGTTGTCGTGGCTGCTGGCGTTGCCGAGGTTTGAGGTCAGCAGCACCATCGTGTCATCGAGGAGCTTGTCGGTCTTCAGTTTGCGCAGGAAGGCGGCCCAGGTGTTGATCACGCCCTGCTCGACGAGGGCGAGTTGCTCCAGCTTGTCCGCGTCCATGCCGTGGTGGCTGAGCGTGTGGTAACTCTCATCCACGCCTTCGATGCCCTGCACGTTGTTGCCCGTGACATGCAGCGTGATGAAGCGCGTGCTGTCCGTGGCCAGCGCCATGTGAATGATGTCGAGAAAGATGCGGTCCACCTCCACCTCGTTGTCACGCGGGATCTGCGTCGGCGGCTTCAGGGCGACCTTCGGCTTCGGTTTGTGCGTCCAGGCCTCGTTCGCGGCCAGCCGCTGCTCCAGGTCACGCACGCTCGTGAACCACGCGTCCAGCTTGTCGCGATCTCCCGCTCCCAACTCGCGCTGCAGCGACTTCGCCTCCGCGCCGACCACATCCATCACGCTGCGGCCCTGGCGGATGAGTTCCGCCTGCCGTTCTTGCTCCGCAGGCGTGTCGTTGACGAAAAGCCGCGTGAAAAGCTTCATCGCGCTGTTCTCCGCCGGGATCATCGTGCCGTTCTCCGTGTAGCTCGGGCTTGTCTGCGAGTTCGTGTTCAAAACGAGCGATGGAAACCGCGTCTCATGCCCCAGATGCTTCGCCATGAGCTGGTCGAGCGAGATCGTGTTCCGCGTCGTCGAGCCGCGCGCATTCGGACAGGCTGAAAAGATGCTTCCCTCCGCCGTGTGACCGCCCGTGACCCCCGGATGCGACGAGCCGGACACCACCGTGAAATCCCCCCGCAAATCCTGAATACCCGCGAGATAACGCGAAGGCTTGTAAGTCCTCCCCGAGCCCTCCGGCACGAGATTCGGATTGTGCAGCCCCAACGCCAAGCTCATGCCGACGAAGCGCTTTGCCTGCTTCGTCTCCTTCACCGCCGCAAACGCCGGAGTCATCGCCTCCAACAACGGAAGGCCGAGAGAAATGCCCGCTCCGCGCAGCATGGCGCGGCGGGAAAGGTGTTTTTGAAAGGTGAAGGTGCTCATGATGCGGGTAAACGTTACTTGGTTCGGAAAATGTCGCTCAAAACGATCTCGCGGATGATCGAACGGATGTTGGTGGCTTTCTTCGCGATGTCATCGAGCGCCGCTTCATCGCTGAAGCGTGGGGGGGCGCCGGTGGCGTAGGTGAGGAAGTGGGTGGCGAAGCCGCGGGCGAGTTGTTCGGGGCGTTTCGTTTGGATTTGCTGCCAGGCGGCGAGGTCGGTGAAGGGTTCGCCTTCGGGGGTGAGTCCGCTGGGATCAACTTTGGCTCCGCGGCCGTCTTTGCCGTAGCCTTTGCGCCAGATGCCGACGGGGTCGTAGTTTTCGAGCGCGAAACCGGGCGGATCAATGGTCTGATGGCAACTGGCGCAGCTTTCGTTGTTGCGATGCTTGTCGAGCTGGTCGCGGATGCTCGTGGCACCGCGAATGTCCGGCTCGATGGCGGGGACGCCGGGCGGTGGCGGCGGGATGTGATTGCCGAGGATGCGCTCGTTGATGAAGACACCGCGCACGACGGGCGAGGTGCTAGTGCCGTCGGCGGTGACTTTGAGGATCGCCCCCTGCGTGACGAGGCCGCCGCGTTTTGCCTCGGCCTTGAGCGAGACTTTTTGGAGGCCTTCGCCGCTCTTTAAGTCGAGATCGGCCTGGTAGTGCCTCGCGAGACGTCCGTTCAGGAAGGCGAAGTCGGAATCGATGAGGTTCGTGATGCTCAAATCACCACGCAGCAGCTCGGTGAAGTAGGCGCGGGTTTCCTGGAGCATGGATTCCTGCACCACCGAGTCGAAATCGCGGAACAGGCGCGTGTCAGGCGTGGTGAAGTCGATTTGATTCAACTTGAGCCACTGATCGGTGAAGGAGGCGATGAAGCGTCTGGATTTGGAGTGCGAAAGCAAGCGCTCGACCTGCTGCGCGAGTGTTGCCGGCTCGTGAAGCTTGTTTTGATTCGCGAGTTCGAGCAGCTCTTGATCAGGCATGGAGCACCAAAGCGCGAAACCAAGCCGCGAAGCGATGGCGTGGTCATCCAGCGGCCCAGGAGCCTCGATGAAGGACAAAAAGCGGGGCGAGCACAAGATGGCGCGGTAAGCGGCGCGAAGCGCCTCAGGCACGGAATCGCCTTCTTGGAGTGATTTGGCCGCGATTTCGCGATACGGGGCGCTTTGGGCCTCGGTGACGGGCCGGCGAAAGGCGCGCGCGGCGAAGCGATGGACGAGTTTGTCGAGGTTTCCGGCTTTCAGCGCCTCCAGGCCGTCGCCGCCGAAGAGTTTCTTCCTCACACCCTCTGCATTCGCGACGGGGTAGATGCGTTCGATGTCGATGCCGCGATGCGCGATGCCGGGATAGCCTTCTTTTTCGAGGTTGCGGCCCGCAAAGCTCACGTTGCCGCCTTTCGCGCCGGTGGGGGCGCGTTTGTGCGTGCCGTCGTTCGGTTTGAGTTCCAGGCGGTGGCCTTCCTCGATCCATGCCTCAAAAGTCATGTCGCGCGGCGTCGTTGTGGCCTCGACGAGGCCGATCATGTAAAGCAGCGGCGCGTTCGATTCGCAGTGGCCGGAGCGCAGCGTGCCCCACACCGCGCCGTCGGAGGTGGGATTGATGCCGCGCACGCCGCGCAGCGTGACGCGATACCAGCCGCTCGCCGGCGCCCACGTCGGCGTGCGGCCAAAGAATTGCAGCGTGATCGGCCAGGTGATGCTCTCGCCATTGCGCAGATCGGGTCCGCGATAGTTGCCGCCGCGGTTTTTGATGAGCATCTCGGGCGTGTGATGCTTCGCGTAGGTGGCATCGCCTTTCATGGCGCGGTCGAAAGCATCATTGAGCGCGAGATCGGCCACGTCGAGGTAACGCGCGAGCTGGTGATGCGAGAGCTGCTGGCCATCCGCGACGGTTTCAAAGCCATGCGATGCTCGATCTTCCGGAAGCAGCGTCTTCAGCGGGATGTCGATGCCGAGAAGGTCGTGCATCGTGTGCTCATACTCGACGCGGGTGAGCCTGCGGCTGCGCACGCGGCCGTTCGCGGCGATGTCCGCCTTGTCGGCTTCGAGCAATGGACGCCTGAGTCCGCTTAAAAAGCCCTCCAGATCCGCCTGCGGCGGGCGTTCGCGCTTTTTCGGCGGCATCTCGCCGGAGTGGACGCGCTCAAACACATGCCGCCATTTTTCGAAGGCTGCCGCGTCCTTGAGATCAAAAGGCAGGGCCGCGAGATCGAGGCCGCCCTTTTTCACATCGGCATCGTGGCACTCCATGCAATGCTGGTCGAGGAAAGTGGCGAGCGGTCCGGGCAGCGCGGCGCCAGCCAGCGGCGCGGCGGCTGACAGCAGGGCAAGGCAGGCTCCTTGGGGAAAAGAGACGGGCATGATCGAAAGAGGGGGCTGATGGGAACGCCAGACCCCGCCGTGTCTATCGGCGCGCGCCGCGAGCCCGTCACTCAGCCGCCTTCTCCACCGGCACGCCCATTTCCTCCAGCACGGCGTCCACGGAGGCGAGATGCTTGAAGGGCAGGCGCTTGCGCTGGTATTTGCGGAACAGGACATCCCGCAGGGCCAGCCAGAGGTCTTTATCCGGCCTCTCCACGCGCTCCCAATCATCGCTCTCAGGCAGCAGCACGCGGAAGGTCCACTCGCGGGAGTTCCAGTAACCGCGGACGTAGCGGCGGCGTCCGTCTTCGAGGCGGTCATGCCATTCGTGGATTTGGTTTTTGGTCATTGAGAGCGGGCAGAATGCGGTGGATATGCGGCCCATGCAAGCCGTCCCTCCTCCCGCCGCTCCCGCCGCGCTGCCGCGCCTGCTGCTTTACCTGGCGGCGGTGATGCTCGGCGGCGCATTGCTGGCCTGGCCGCTGTTCGCGCTGGGAAAAGGCTTTGCCTCCTGGCTGCCCGGCTCGTCCTGGGCGGACTTCGGCCCGGCGCTGTGGCTGGCGGACACGGCGCAGCGCGCGCACTTCCCGCGCTACTTCAACCGCGCCGTCCTGGTCTGCGCGCTGGTCTTCATGTGGCCGCTGCTCCGCTCCCTGCGCGTGGATGGCGCGCTGCTGCCGGCTTGGCGGCCCGTGGCGGCCGGCATCCGGCAGTGGGCGCTGGGATTCGCGCTGGCCGCGGGGCTGCTGCTGGCGCTGGGCGCGGGCTTTGTGCTGGCGGGCGCGCACACGCTGCGCGAGGAGCCGGAATGGCCGGCCTTTGGCGAACCCATGAGCGCCGCGCTGGGCGCGGGCATCGTGGAGGAGTTCTTCTTCCGCGCGCTGCTGCTGGGCCTGCTCATGCGCACGCTGCGCGCGGGGCCGGCGGTGTTTTGGACCACGTTCATTTACGCGCTCGTGCATTTCCTCAAACCGCCCGCGCGGTGGAAGATCGCCGATGAATCCGTGACGTGGACGAGCGGCTTCGAGGTGCTGGCGCAAATCGCGCGCGGCTTTGGCGATGTGGACTTCCTCCTGGCGGAGTTCGCCACGCTTTTCGCCGTGGGCTGGGTGCTGGCGCGCGCGCGGCTTCAGACGGGGGCGCTGTGGGCGGGCATCGGCCTGCATGGCGGCTGGGTCTTCGGGCTGAAGTATTTCAGCGCGCTCTCCCGGCACCCCGGCGGCTGGCTGCCCTGGATCGGGGAGAACCTGAAAATCGGCCTGCTGCCGCTGGCGACGGTGCTGCTCACCGGCTGGCTGGCGCTGCGCCTGCTGCCGCGCCAGGCGGACAAATGATTTGCAGCGCGGCGGAAGCGGACAAACTATCCCGCCGCGCTCCCTGCCGGAGTGGCGGAATTGGTAGACGCGCCAGACTTAGGATCTGGTTGGGCAACCAGTGCAGGTTCGAGTCCTGTCTCCGGCACTTTCAAAGTCGAGGTTCGAAATCCCCCTCAAGGCTCCAGGCGCTCCGGCCAGTCCACCTGCGACTCTCCGTGCATGATGTCGAGCAGCACGGGGGCTTCGGCGAAGCGTTCGAGCACGGCGCGGTTGGAGATGCTGGCCAGGTCGCGCTCGTCGCGTGTGTGGTTGAGCACGATGCCGGCGCACTCCAGGCCGCTGGCGCGGATGGCGCGCAGGGTGAGAAGCGTGTGGTTCAGGCAGCCGAGGCGGTTGTCCACGACGAGGATGACCGGCAGGCCGAGGCTGGCGGCAAAGCCGGCCATCGTCATGCCATCGGCCAGCGGCACCTCCCAGCCGCCCGCGCCTTCCACGAGCACGCTGGCATGGCGCGCGGCGAGCGCGTCAAAGCCCTGGCGCGCCGCTTCGAGGTCCACTGTTTTGTTCTCCAGCAAGGCGGCGGCGTAGGGGCTGGCGGGGGCCTTGAAAAAGACAGGGTTGGTTTCCTCCAGGGTGAGCGCATGACCGCCGGCCTCGCGCAGGGCGTGGGCGTCGGCGCGGTCGCCGCAGGCGAAGGGTTTGTAGCCCACGGCGTCATGCCCGGCGCGGCGCAGGGCCTCGATGAGCAGGCAGGCGGCGTAGGTCTTGCCCGCGTCCGTGTCCGTGCCGGTGATGAAGTAATGCATGGCGGTTCAGGCGCGTCCGGCCAGGAGGTTGCGCGCGTGCTCGCGGGCGGACTCGGCCTTGCCGCCGAGCATCCTGGCCAGCTCCTCCACGCGCTCGTCCCCGGAGACCTCCCGGATGCTGGAGCGTGTGCGGTCGTCCTCGATGTCCTTGGTGACGACGAAATGGCTCGCCGCCAGTGACGCCACCTGGGGGAGGTGGGTGATGGCGATGACCTGGTGCGTGCCGCCGAGGGAGGCCATCTTGCGCCCGACCGCCTCGGCGATGCTGCCGCCGACATTGGCGTCAATCTCATCGAAGACGAGCAGCGGCACGGCGTCCTGCCGGGCCAGGGCGCTCTTCACCGCGAGCAGAACGCGGGACATCTCGCCGCTGCTGGCGGTGAGGCGCAGGGGCTTCAATGGCTCGCCGGGATTCGGGGCGAAGAGGAAATCCACCTCCTCGCGGCCAAGCGCGCCAGGCTCTTCCAGCGGGGTGAGCTTTGCCTCGAAGACGCTGCGCTTGAAGCCGAGGTCGGCCAGATGCGCGGCGACTTCGGCGGCGAGCTTGGGGGCGGAGGCGGCGCGTTTTTTGCCGATCTGCGCGGCCAGCCTGTCCACCTCGGCGCGCCGGTCTTTGACCAGATTCTGGAGTCGCTCGATCTCACTGGAGCGGTTTTCCATCTTGTTGAGCTTCGTCTCGGCCTCGCGCTGGAAGTCGAGAATGGCGGCGACCGTGGGGCCGTATTTGCGCTTGAGTGTCTGGATGACGTGGATGCGCTGTTCGAGGCGGGCGAGAACCTCCGGGTCGGGCTCCAGCCCCTCCAAGTAATCCCCCGCGTTGTTTTCCAACTCGGCCAGCTCGATCTGCGCGGACTGGTAGCCTTCAAACAGCCGGGCGCAGTGGGGGTCAATTTTCTCCATTTCATGGATGGCGCGGGCGATCTCGCGAAGGGCGTCCAGCACACCGCCCTCGCCCCCTCCCAAGCGGCTGATGATGATGCCGCACAGCTCGGCGAGGCGAGCGCCATTGGCCGCCACGCGGTGCCGCGCCTCGAGCTCCTCCTCCTCTCCCGGCTGGAGCGCGGCGGCGGAGATTTCCTGGACCTGGAAGCGCAGCATGTCGAGCTGCTGGCTGCCGGCGCGCTCGCTGTTTTCCAGCCCGTCCAGCTCGCTCAAAGCGGCGCGCCACTGCCGCCACGCCTCCTGGTAGGCGGCGAGCGCGTCCTCGCTGCCGGCGTGCTTGTCGAGCATCTCGAGCTGGCGCGCGCCGGAGTTCAGGGACTGGTGGTCATGCGGGCCGTGCAGGTCCACGAGCATCTCGCCCAGGCTTTTGAGCACCTGGATGGTCACGGGCGAGCAGTTGACGAACTGCTTGTTCGCCCCGCCGGCGCTGATGCTGCGCTTGATGAGCAGCTCCCCGTCCTGGCACGGCTCCAGCCCCGCCTCCTCCAGCACGGCGTCCACCGCGCGCGTGTCCGGCAGGTGAAAACACGCCTCGACCGTGCAGGTGTCCTGCCCGGTGCGGATGAGGGAGCGGTCCGCGCGCTCGCCCAGGATGAGCTTCAACGCGCCGACGATGATGGACTTGCCCGCCCCTGTCTCGCCCGTGACGCCGGTCAGCCCGGCCCGCAGTTCCCAGGTGACATCCTCGACGAGGGCCAGATGGCGGATTTTGAGAAAGGACAGCATTGCGGCGGATAGGTGCGCGAAGATGGGGAAGGCTGGCGGCAATGCAACCGGCTCGTCTTGTGGAATGCGGCGGCCGCCTCCCGCCGTTTCGATTTTCGATTTTCGAAAGCGCCTTCACACCTCCGATCCCGCCACTCATCCGCCCTCCGCAGCCTCCACCGTCTGCCGCCAGGCCTTGCGCAGGATGGAGAGGTCCGAGTCCACCGCGATGTGGGTGAAGCCGAGGTCCCGGTAGCGGGGGACTTCGGCGGGGTCGCGCAGGAGGATGCCGGTTTGTTTGCCCGCGGCGCGCGCGGCCTCGTTGACGATCTCCAGGCAGCGGGCGTAATCCCCCGGCGCGCGCTCCGGCCGGCTGCGCAGGTCGTGCTGGAGGTCGGCGGGGCCGACAAAGAGCACGTCAATGCCCTCGACGGCGGCGATGTCCGCGCAATGCCCGACGCCCGTGATCGTCTCGATCTGCGCCATGAGCAGCGGCAGCGCCTTTTCCTCGGCGGGGCGCAAGCCGTAGTCACAGGCGCGCACGGTGCGGGCGAAGCCGCGCTGCCCGCGCGGCGCGTGATGAGCCGCCCGCACGATGGCTTCGGCGGCGGCGGCGGACTCGACATGCGGCACCATGACGCCGTCCGCGCCCCAGTCGAGCACGCGCCCGATGAGGTCGGCATGAGGCGCGCCGACACGGACGATGCCGCGCGTTTTGCCGCCGCGCAGGGGGCGGAGCTGGCCGGGGATGGCGGCCTCGGACTCGCAGCCATGCTCCAGGTCCAGCAGCACCCAGTCCAGCCCGCAGAGGGCGGCGAGTTCGGTGACGGCGGCGGAGCCGGTGGAAATCCAGGTGCCGAGTTGCAGAGGCGCGGTGTTCATAAAAGGGAGAGGGGAGCATCCTCGCGCAGACCGCGCAACGCCAGGGCGAGCCGCTCCAGCGTGCGCTCCCGCAAGGCGCTGCCGCCGCCGTTTTGGATGAGAAAAAAGCCGGCGTCACGCTCAAAGTAGCCCGCGCCGACACGGATGACGGCTTTGACGATCATGTTGCGCAGCAGGTGCAGCCAGAAACGGCGCGCGGACTCCGCGGGCAGCGCGCGCAGGCTTTGATACCCCTCGATGGCGCGGGCCACAAAAGCGGCGTCGTGGAAGCAGCCGAGCAGGGAGAGGTCGTCCATGGCATCGCCGCTGATGGCGTCGTCGAAGTCAATGAAGGCGCGGATCTCGCGGGCGGTGCCGAGGATGTTCCAAAGCGCGAGGTCCTTGTGGACGAGGCAGCCTTTTTCCAGGTCCAGCAAAGCGCCGTGCTCCGCGATGGCGGCGGCGAACTCGTCCGCGCGCGCCCGGCTGAGAAACCGGCGCTCCACGAGAAAAGTCAGGTGCCGCTCCAGGCGCAGGTGAAAGTAGGCCGGGTAAGCCGCATGGCAGCCGCGCAGCCCGGCATCCAGCGGACCAAAGCCGGTGACGGGCGCCGACTGCCAGCGCGCCACGGCGGCGCCGATCTCATAGGCCGCGGCATGTGTGTCGAGCGCGCCGTCCTTGAACCATTGATTCAAATCCGGCGCGTCCACCCGCTCCAGCGCCTGCCAGGCAAAAGACACCCGCGTCCGCGTGGCATCGCAGCCGAAAACGCGCGGCGTGGGCACCCCGCAGGCGCGCACGGCATCCAGCACGGCGGACTCGGCTGCAAGGTGCGTGTCGCCCTCAGGCCCGTCCTCCACGCGGAGAAAAAGCGCGCGCCCGTCCACATCCGCCAGCCAGGTGAGGTGGTTCCCCTGCCCCGCGCCGGGCCGCAGCGTCACATCCCGCGTGTGGAAGTGCTCCTGCAAAGCCGCGCGCAGCGCGGGCCCGGTCTCCGCCGCCGCGCCATGCCCGCGCGTGCCGTGAAAGGCGGCGGGGCGGTCGCACTTCCAGTAATAAATGTCGCGCCGGCTCATGAGTCGTTCTTTGCCATGACCACCGGCGGGCGGGCCTTCCACCAGCTCGCGAGCAGGCCGCCGAGGATGTTTTGCATCACCCCGCTAAAGACCGCGGGCACGGCGGCCAGCGGCTGCGCGGCGAAGTGCAGGCTGGCCAGCATCGAAGCCATGCCGCCGTTTTGCATGCCCACCTCGATGCTCACCGTGCGCGCCACGATCTCGTCATAACGCAGCGCCTTGCCCACCGCGTAGCCGAGGCCGAAGCCGAGCACATGGATGGCCAGCGCGGCCGCCAGCAGGGTGCCGAAATACTGCGCGATCAAAGGCGCCCGCACCGCCACGATGCCGCCCGTGATCAGGCACAGCGCCACCACCGACACCGCCGGGCCGTAGGGCGCCACGCGGGTCACCGCGCGCGGGAAGCGCCAGTTGCAGAACACGCCCAGCAGCACCGGCACGATCACCGCCTGGAGCGTGGACTTGCACAGGCCCCAGGCATCCACCGGCACATACTGGCCCGCCAGCGCCCACGTCCACAGCGGCGTGGCCGCAAAGGCCAGCAGCGTCGAGGTCATCGTCAGCACCACCGACAGCGCCAGGTTCGCCCCGGCCAGGAAAGTGATCATGTTCGAGGCCAGCCCGCCCGGGCAGCAGCACACCAGGATCAGCCCCACTGCGAAGCCCGGCTCCAGCCCCAGCGCCCATGCCACCACCCAGCCGGTCAGCGGCATCAGCGTGTACTGGCAGGCAAACCCCAGCGCCGCCGCGCCCGGCATCCGCAGCAGCCCGCGGAAGTCCGCCGGACTCAGCGTCAGCCCCATGCCCAGCATCGAGACGCTCAGCGCCCACACGATCCACTGCCCGGCGAACCAGTCCAGCCGCTCAGGCCGCCAAAACCCAAAGACCGCCGTGCCGACCAGCCAGACGGGGTAAAGACGGGTGAACCAGGAGAGAAAACGGTGCATCATTCAGGTGTAGCGGAAGGCGCGGACAAAACGCAAGCCCCCCTTTTCACGGAGACCCGGCCCGCCGCGCCACCCCGCATCAACGCATCATCCCCGCGACTTCCACGACCGGAAACCCGCGAAACCCTGGTATGCTACCACAGCCCGGCCCGCCCCCGTGCGCGTCAGGCAGGGCGCGCTGCCCCCGGCGCGCCTTGGCCGCCATGCCGCACGTCCACGGGTCCTGGAAAAGCCTGTGTTTGGATCCAACCAACAGGGCTTGCCCATCCTTGCCAGGCAAGGATTGCGGCAAAGCCGCTCCCCTGGAATAAGGATGCCACACCCGCGCGTCCAGGGCAGCCCCGGGACCGGCGGCAAGACTCGTCTCCGGCAGGAAGGCAGACTCCGGCGTGGGAAAAAAACAGGGCGCGTCGCCGGAATGATGAGCGTAGGACGACTGTGGCTTTAGCCCGGTCGTCTGGTGGGCGCACGCTGAGAAACGACGCCTCCCAAAAGCCGGGCGGGCTGCGCCACACCCGGCCTACATCATTCTGGCGACGCACCCAAAAACATCCCCGTCAGCCCGGTGGAGCCTCGGGACCGGCGGCAAGACTCGTCTCCGGCAGGAAGGCAGACTCCGGGACGGGAGAAAACGAGTCCTGCGCGCCCAGGGCAGCCTCAGGACCGGCGGGAAGACTCGTCTCCGGCAGGAAGGCAGACTCCGGGACGGGAGAAAACAAGCCCCGCGCGTCCAGGGCAGCCTCGGGACCAGCGGGAAGACTCGTCTCCGGCAGGAAGGCAGACTCCGGCATGGTGAAACGGCATCCCTGCCGGCCCAGCGGAGCCTCAGGACCGGCGGGAAGGCTTTTGTGCGGGCGGAGGGGAGGCTCGGCAACCAGCGGACGGATGATTTTTCGCCCATGAAGACTCTCCATAAGCACTCAACCATTGTCGGTGAGTGATGTTCGAGTCTTTGGAACTCCAAAACGGCTTCCGTTTCAGTCTTTCAGAGTCTAAACGCCAACTCAATTATTTTCGGTGAATGGTGATCAAGTCTTTGGAACTCCAAAACGGCTTCCGTTTCAGCCTTCCAGAGTCTAAACGCCAACTCAATTATTGTCGGTGAGTAGTGATTGAGTCTTTGGAACTCCAAAACGGAAGCCCTGGCGTGCCTCCAAAGACTCGATCACCACTCGCCCACAATGTTTCGATGCCAGATGAGTCTTTTGTTCTTCAAAACGACAACCGTTTTGCCCTGGCAAAGACTCAATCACCACTCGCCGACAATGTTTGATTGCCGCTTGAAAGTGTTTGCCGGCGGGCGGAGAATCCGGGAGCGGTTCCCCGGCGGGCTTGCCGCCGCCGGGGCAGTGCCCGGCGGGGCGGGCAGTTTGCGAGGGGGGGAGCACGCGCGGGTTTGGAGCGGGGAGACGGACGGCGCGCCTTTTTTCCCCGCCCCACGAGCTGCGCGTCATCGCCGCCAACCGCGCCGGCGAGGCGGCCCGAGTCCGGTCACGCGCGTGGAGGGGCGGGCGTAGAGAAAAGACGCGCTTTTCCCAAGCCGGGGAAAACTGACGTTTTCCTCTACGGGCGCCCGTAGAGGAAGTCGTCAGACTTCCTGGATTGGGGAGCGTGGAAGGCTGGAGAGGCGTCTTGGAAGATAAGCGCGCTTTTCCCGATCCGGGAAAACTGACGTTTTCCTCTACGGGTGGTCGTAGAGGAAGTCGTCAGACTTCCCGGATTGGAAGCGTGGAGGCAGGAGAAGCGTCTTGGAAGATAAGCGCGCTTTTCCCGATCCGGGAAAACTGACGTTTTCCTC